>ERZ833963.1226-NODE-1226-length-32035-cov-6.210444_pt1 | contig 32035 bp, 30 predicted proteins | sample MGYA00519693_ERZ833963 | MGnify/ENA primary metagenome ERZ833963 (study PRJEB31850, sample SAMEA3708748) | human gut metagenome | biome: human gut; feature: human-associated habitat; material: faeces | place: China | collected 2014 ... | reverse complement strand
TCAACGAATTGTTAAAAGAAGAATTATATTATGAAAAATTAGAAAATGGATTAGATGTGTACTTTATGCCTAAAAAAGGATTTACTAAAAAGTATGCTGTTTTAGCTACTAATTACGGCTCAAATGACTTAGAATTTATTCCTATAGGAGAGAGTGAACCTATTAGAGTAAACGAAGGTATAGCACATTTCTTAGAGCATAAAATGTTCGAACAACCAGATGAAACAGATGCATTTGGAAAATTCTCAAAATGGGGAGCTAATGCCAATGCATTTACAAACTTTACAACGACAGCGTATTTATTTACAACAACAGAGAATTTTTATGATTGTCTAGATCATTTATTTGATTATGTGCAGACACCTCATTTTACAGATGAAAATGTAGAAAAAGAAAAGGGAATAATTGCCCAAGAAATAAAAATGTATGATGATGACCCAGGCTGGAATGTATCATTTAACGCAATAAAAGCAATGTATGTAAACCACCCTGTTAGAGTAGATATAGCTGGAAGCGTAGAGAGCATATACAAAATAACGAAAGAAGAACTTTATAAATGTTATAATACATTCTACAATCCAGGAAATATGGCTTTATTTGTAATTGGTGATTTAGAACCAGAAGAATTATTTGATAAAGTAAAACAAGCAAATAAATACGACATGGCAAAAATGGAAGAAGAAATAACTAGAATATATCCAGAAGAGCCTACAACAGTTAACCAAAAAGAAATAATAACTCAGGCGCCTATTTCAATACCTATCTTTAATATAGGATTTAAAGACGATAAAGTAAATATAAAAGGAAGAGAACTACTTAAATACGAAGTAATGACAGACATATTAAATGAAATGTTATTTAGACGTGGTAGTGAAATATATGAAAATCTATATATGAAAGGCCTTATAAATAGAAGTTTTGGAGCAGGATTTACTTCACAAATCGATTACGCATTTACAACAGTTGGAGGCGAATCAAAAGATCCAAAACAAGTAAAAAAAGTTATATTCGAGTATCTTGATATGTATAAAAAAGAAGGATTAGATAGAGCTACCTTTGAAAGAGTTAAAAAATCTTCTATAGGTAATTTTATTAAATACTTTGATTCTTTAACTTTCATTGCAAACAACTTTATCTTCTACAAATTTAAAGATATAAACTTATTAGATTATGTAGAGGTAATAAAAGAAGTTACATTTGAAGAAGTACAACAAAGACTAGAAGAACACTTAAGAGAAGATAACTGTGTAATATCTATTGTAGAGCCTATTGATAAAGAAAATAACTAAATAAAAACATTGAGTATAAAATCTACAATATAAATTACAAATTATAAAAATAAAAGTTGTAGGAGATATCTTCTTACAACTTTTGTTTTTTAGAATACATACGAAATATTTATTTTTAAGCTATAAACTGATATAATAACATTTGTATTCAGATAGCTTACTTTAAAAAGGGGGATTTTTTTATGATAGACGTACATTGTCACATACTACCAGAGGTTGATGATGGAGCTGAATCTATGCAACAAGCCATAAATATGGCAAAAATAGCACAAGAAGAAGGAATCAGCAAAATGATTGCAACTCCTCATTATCATCCAGAATTCAAATATGAAAAGGGTGAGGAGTTAAAAAGAATTCGTGAGAGATTTAAAAAGGAATTAAAAGAAAATAATATAGATATAGAAATATATTTAGGAAACGAAATTTATTTTACATATGATTTAATGGATAAGATTTCAGAACTAGACTTTTATTGTTTAAATGATAGTAAATATATATTAATAGAGTTTCCGCCTAATAATTTTCCTAGCAACTTATGCAATATTGTTTATGAATTAAAACAACAGGGATATACACCAGTATTGGCTCATGTAGAGAGATATATGCAAATTCATGAGGATCCAGAGATAATTTATGATTGTATAAAAACAGGTGCAATTATTCAAATAAATAGCTCAAGTCTTATAGGAAAACAGGGTAAACAATTCCAAAAAATATGTGATCTTTTAATTAGTAGAAATATGGTTCATTTAGTTGCGACAGATGCCCATAGTGATACAAGAAGACGCCCATTATTGAGAGAGGCATATGAATATGTTGAAGATAAATGCTCAAAATCTATGGCAGAAAATCTATTTAAAAATAATGCTCAGTGTATCTTAGACAATAAAGATATTATTGTAGAAGAGCCACTAGAGAAACCAATAGAAAAAGTAAGTTTATTTAGTAGAATATTTAGAAGATAAGAGGTGTTTATATGGATAGAGTTGCATTTACACTGTTTGGTGTAGATATAATGTGGTATGGAATTTTAATGGCTACAGGGATGGTCCTTGGAGTTTTTATTGCATTAAGAGAAGCAAAAAGGCTTAATATAAAAGAAGATGATATATTAAATTTAGCTATTATTGCAATCCCTTGTGGACTTATAGGAGCTAGAGCTTATTATGTTATCTTTAACTGGTCTTATTATTCAGGAAATATAGCTGAAATTTTAAACTTTAGAGGTGGCGGCTTAGCAATTCATGGAGCTCTAATTGGAGGAATTTTAGCTGGGTTTATATATGCTAAAGTTAAGAAATTAAACTTCTTTAAATTGGCTGATTGCGTTGTTATAGGTATACCATTAGCTCAAGCAATTGGGAGATGGGGAAATTACCTAAACAAAGAAGCTCATGGGGGACCGACAGATTTACCATGGGGGATAATGGTTGATGGTGTAAAAGTACATCCTACATTTTTATATGAATCTATATGGGATTTAGGTGTATTTATATTTTTGATGGTATTTAGAAAAAAACAAAAATATGAAGGCCAAATCCTTGCTTACTATTTAATATCATATTCTATAGGAAGATTTTTCATAGAAGGACTTAGAACAGATTCACTTATGTTAGGACCATTAAGAATGGCACAAGTTATAAGTTTAGTATTTATAATTATAGGTGTTGTACTAAATTATGTATTAGTAAAAAAATCTAATAGATAACATTAATATAAAAAATACGACAGTTAGAGATTTTACAGAAAGGAAGTGAATTTTTTATGGAATTCCATCACGTATCTGTACTTTTAGATGAATGTATAGAAAATTTAAATATAAAAGAAGACGGTGTATATGTAGACTGTACAATGGGTGGTGCAGGACACTCAAAAGAAATCGTAAAAAGACTTTCAAAAGACGGACTTTTTATAGGGTTTGACCAAGATAAAAATGCAATAGCTACTGCAAAAGAGAGATTAGCAGAGTATTCTGATAGAGTTAGATTTATTCACAGCAATTTTTCAAATATAAAAGAAGAATTAGAAAAAATAGGTGTATATAAGATAGATGGAGTACTAGCTGACTTAGGAGTTTCTTCTCATCAATTAGACGAAGCTGATAGAGGTTTCTCATATATGCACGATGCTCCTTTAGATATGAGAATGGATATTAGAAAGCCATTTTCTGCTTATGATGTAGTAAATACATACTCAGAAGAGCAACTTGCAAAAATAATAAAAGATTATGGTGAAGACAATTGGGCGAAGAGAATAGCTAAATTTATAGTTGAAGCTAGAGATGAAAAGCCAATCGAAAAAACAGGTGAATTAGTTGATGTAATAAAAAAAGCTATCCCTAAAAAAGCTAGAATAGATGGACCACATCCAGCTAAAAGAACTTTCCAAGCTATACGTATAGAAGTAAATAATGAGCTTGGAGTTATAAACAAAATGATAGACGATGCTGTTTCTATGATGAATAAAGGGGGAAGGATATGTATAATTACATTCCACTCTTTAGAAGATAGAATAGTAAAAAATGAATTTAAAGAATTATCGCTTAGCTGTGTTTGTCCACCAGAACTTCCAATTTGTCAGTGTGATAAAGTTTCTGAAGTTAAAGTTATAACTAGAAAACCAATACTTCCAAGCAAAGAAGAAGTTGAGGCAAATCCTCGTTCAAGAAGTGCAAAACTTAGAGTAGCTGAGAAAAAATAATAAATTAGAAAAATATGTAAAAAATATTGTTTAAAATATACTTTAGGTATATAATTATAAATATCAATCTTAACTAAATAAATTCTTATCAAGAGTGATGGAGGGAATAGGCCCTGAGAAGTCCAGCAACCTATATTAGATAGGTGCTAAATCCTACTTATGTTTTCATAAGAAAGATAAGAGAGAATGAGAAATAAAGCTCTTTTATCGTAAGGTAAAAGAGCTTTTTATAGTATATAGGAAATTATATTACTTTATATTTGGCGATAAGTATAATTTTTTAAATATGCTATAAATAATTTTTATCTTTAAAAAAATTTAAAGATATTTTTATATGTTTAATATAAACATTTTACTTGTATTTAACAATAATATATTCGGAGGGATAACATGACAGAAAGAAAACTAGGTTTTAGTACATTACAAATTCATGGGGGACAAGAACCAGATTCAGCGACAGGTTCTAGATCAGTACCAATTTATCAAACAACATCATATTGTTTTGAAAGTGTGAAGTATGGTGCTGATTTATTCGCATTAAAACAAGAGGGGCATATATATTCAAGAATATCAAATCCAACTGTTCAAGTATTTGAAGATAGAATGGCATTACTTGAAGGTGGAGTAGGTGCAGTAGCATTTTCTTCAGGAATGGGGGCTATAAATGCAGCTATACTTAATATAATACAAGCAGGGGATGAAATAGTAGCGGCACCAACTTTATATGGAGGAACATATAATTTACTTTCAAATATGCTTCCTAAATTCGGTATAAAGGTTCATTTTGTAGACCCAGATGATCCAGAGAGTTTTAGAAAAGCAATAAATGACAAGACTAGACTTGTTTATGCTGAGACAATAGGAAATCCAGGGATAAATTTAATCGATATAGAAGCTATAGCAGATATTGCTCATGAAAACAAAATACCATTTATGCTAGACAATACTTTTGGAACACCTTATTTAATAAAAGTATTTGAACATGGTGTAGATATTGTAGTACATTCAGCAACTAAATTTATAGGTGGTCATGGAACTACTTTAGGTGGAGTTGTTGTTGATAGTGGTAATTTTGACTGGATAAGAAGTGGAAAGTTCCCTTGTTTAACAGAGCCAGATATGTCTTATAATGGTCTTAATTATGCAAAAGATGTTGGAGCTGCGGCTTATGCGACTAAATTAAAAGTTCAATGGTTGAGAGATTCGGGTGCTTGTTTAAGTCCATTTAATGCATTTATGTTATTACAAGGATTAGAAACAATGTCACTTAGAATAGAAAGACATATAAGTAATACAAAAGCTATAACTGAGTTTTTAAACAATCATCCTCAAGTTGCATGGGTTAATTATCCAGGGCTTGAAGGAAACAAATATTATGAATTAGGGCAAAAATATCTTCCAAAAGGTGCAGGTTCAATATTTACATTTGGCATAAAAGGTGGGCTTGAAGCAGGCAAGAAATTTATAGAAAGTCTTAAAATATTCTCTCACCTTGCAAATGTAGCAGATGCTAAATCTTTAGTTATACATCCTGCAAGTACTACACATGCTCAACTGAATGAAGAAGAACAAGAATCAGCAGGTGTTAGACCTGACATGATAAGAATGTCAGTTGGTATAGAAGATATAAATGATTTACTTTGGGATATAGACCAAGCTCTAAAAGCAACTTTATAAGAATTGTTGTAAGAAAATACCAATAGGTATATAATTTAAATGAGAGAGTAGTTATTTATGTATATTACATTTTTAGCTACTCTTTATAATTTAAAATAGTAAAAATTAATATTATGTATTTTAAAATATCTATATATTTTAAAATCTTTGTGAAAGAAGGGGTTTGAGTGGAGGAAAGTCAGAATAAAGTCAATTATTTATTTTCTAATTCAGACTTAAGAAAATTGATAGGACCATTAATTGTAGAACAGTTACTTTTAATAGTCGTTGGTTTAGTAGATTCAATTATGGTTGCAAGCGTAGGGGAAGCGGCAGTATCAGCAGTATCTTTAGTAGATACTATTATGGTATTAATAACCCAAGTATTTATTGCATTAGGTACTGGTGGAGCTGTAGTTGCAGGTCAATTTTTAGGTCAAAAAAATGAAGAAAAGTCATGTGAAGCATCAGATCAATTAATGTTATTTTTATTAGTAAGTTCTATAGGAATTATGATTTTGGGATATCTTTTAAAATATTTTATATTATACAAGGTATTTGGAAAATTAGAAGCTGATGTTATGGGATTTGCAAATATATATCTATTGATAGTATTTTTATCAATTCCAGCTATAGCAATATATAATGGAGCAGCGGCTCTATTTAGAGCAATGGGAAATTCAAAAGTAACTATGAAAATATCAATTCTTATGAATAGTGTTAACTTTGTGGGAAATGCTATTTTAATATATGGATTAAAAATGGGGGTTGTAGGTGCTGCAATTCCAACAGTATTCTCAAGATATTTAGCAGCAGTAATAGCATTTTATCTTATCAAAAATCAAGATTTACAAATTCATATATCAGAAAAAATGTGTTTCAAATTTGATGGAAGTATGATAAAAAGAATTTTATATATAGGAATTCCAAATGGGCTTGAAAATAGTATGTTCCAACTTGGGAAAATAGTTGTTTTAAACTTAGTTGCAAGCTTTGGAACTGCTTCAATAGCTGCAAATGCTGTTAGTAACTGCCTTGCATTATTCCAAATCGTACCTGGAATGGCTATAGGTCAAGCAGATCTTGCTGTAGTATCACAATGTGTCGGAGCAGATGATGAATACCAAACAAGATATTATACTAAGAAAATGATGAAACTAAGTTATATTGGAATAATAATTACAAATGTAATTATATTTTTAGGTTTAAATTTAATATTAGATATATATAACCTATCTGAAGGAACTGCTCAAATGACTCGTGAGATAATTATTTATCATGGAATTATGGCGATGCTAATTTGGCCATTATCATTTATGATAGCAAATACGCTTAGAGCATCAAATGACGTCAAATTCTGTATGCTAGTATGTATATTTTCAATGTGGATTTTCAGAATAGGATTTAGTTATATAGTTGGAAAATACATGGGACTAGGTGTATTTGGTGTATGGGTAGCAATGACCATAGACTGGGCTGTTAGAAGTGTGTTCTTTGTATGGCGATATTTAAGTGGAAAATGGAAATTACATTGGTATTAAGATAATATAAATTATAATAAAATATCAAAGTAAAAAATGAGCTTATTAGTTTATTAAACTTTTAAGCTCATTTTTATATTAATTTAACCTAATAATAAATTTCTTACTTCTTTATAATCAACCATTTCATAAGTTGGACTTAAATTACTTTTATTTTCTACCTTATTTGGATTATACCAACAAGTATCTATATTGTAGTTAATACCGCCTATTATATCTGAGTTAAAATTGTCTCCAATCATAAGAACCTCATCTTTTTTAAATTCTCCAAGATTTTTTATTGCATGCTCAAATATAGCTGGATGGGGTTTTGCTACACCTATTTCTTCAGAGATTACAATATCTTTGAAGTATTTTGCTATGACAGAATTTTTTATTCTTGGATTACAAATGAATTTTTAAAGCTGGATTCTTTACCATTTATAGTTAACTTTATAGTATCAAAATAAACTGTTTTATCATTTGAGATAGTTATGTTCTTTTGATATATAACATATAGTTTTTGTGATGGGGAATCATTATTTTCTAATTTATTAATATTCGATTCTATATTTAAAGTATTGTCTTCAACACTGCAATTTATATCGATAAATTCATTTTTTATTCCATTAAAATATATATAAGTATTTGATTTTGTTTCTATTTTATAAATTCCTTCATGTTCTGATGCTTCAGTTAAAAAATTCTTAATTTGCTGATTGCTAATAGCTGAAATATCTACTTTATTTAATTTTACCATATTATCAGAAGTATCTTTTTTGCTACATCCAAAAGTAAATATAGTCATTAATATTAATGCTATAATAGAAAATTTTTTCATATATTTCTCCTTGTTATATCTATTTTTGATAATAATAACACTGAATAGATTAAATAGCAATTAAATTATTTAGCTTATAGACAATATATTTTTTACATGAATCATAGTTCCAATCAAAAGACAATCTTCATCTATATTAAATTTTGAATTATGTATAGGATAAGTTGTATTTTTATCTTCATTTCCACATCCGATGTTAAAAAATACTCCAGGCACTTTTTGTAGAAACCATGCAAAATCTTCAGCACCAAGTGGTGATTTTTCTTTTTTTAGCACTTTATCATATCCGAGCAATTCGGAAGTATTTTTAACAACTAAATCTACTAATTCTGAAGTATTAACCAAGCTTGGAATTCCAGGTATTATTTCAAGATCTACCTTACCACCAAAACCTAAACTCACATTTTCACACATTGCTTTAATTTTCTCTTTTATAAGATGGCGAGTATCTTCATTTAGTGTTCTAAGTGTACCAGTTAACTTAACTTCATCACATATAATATTGCCTTTATGTCCACCTTCAATTTTCCCAAAAGAAATTACAGCAGAGTCAGTAGGGTCTATATTTCGGCTAACGATACTTTGAAGAGCAGTGACTAAGTATGAAGCGATAACTATTGCATCAACCCCTTCGTGTGGATAAGCACCATGACCATTTTTGCCTAATACTTTTAATATAAGTCTGTCAGTAGAAGCGGCTGCAGTACCTTTTTTAATTTCTATATATCCAGTTTTTATATGTGAGCCGACATGAAGTCCAAATACCATATCGACCTTTGGGTTTTCGAGACAACCTTCTTCAATCATATATTTGCCGGCGCCAATTTCTTCGCCAGGTTGGAAAAAGAATTTCATGTTTACTTTTAATAAATCTCTATTTTCATATAAAACTTTGCATGCACCTAATAAGATTGCAGTATGGGCATCATGACCACAAGCGTGCATTATGCCTGGATTTTGAGATTTATAATCTAAATCTAATTCCTCATCTATAGGCAATGCATCTATATCAGCCCTTAGGGCTACTGTCTTTTCAAAGCCTCCGTTTATTTGTGCTACGATAGCTGTAGTGTTTTTATATTCTGTATAAGATATTCTTATTTCATCTAAATATTTTTTGATTTTTTCTTTAGTTTCAAATTCCTTTAAACCTAGTTCAGGCGTTTTATGTAAATCTCGTCTGACATTTACGAGCCAATCGTTCATACCTGAACATAACTTTTCTATATCCATTTGAATACACCCCTTTATTAATTATAAATCATTTAAAGGAGGTTTAATCAAGAAGTTTGAAATACTATATATTCTAAAATATAATTTAAAAAAGTATTTATAGAAAAATCTCAAAAATATAAATATTAAGAAAATAGTTGATACAAGAAAAAAATGGAAATATAATCATAAGTATAATAATCAACCGATGAGTAAGAGAAGTAGATACAATAATTATTTTATAGAGAGTTGTGGATGGTGGAATCATGACAAATAACTTGTATTGAATGGACTTACGAGGGCAGAATGAAAGGTGTATCTTAGTAGTATCTGACGGGAACTCCATCCGTTATCACAGGAGCATATATGATAGTATATGAGATGAGTGGGTCTTTATGACCAATTAGGGTGGTACCGCAGAAGCAGAAGATATGACTTTTGTCCCAATTAGGGATGAAAGTCTTTTTTATTTGGAACAAATTTAGAAAATATTTAGGAGGTATAAGAAAATGAAAAAAGCGCCATACAGATTATATTTAAGTGAAGAGGAAATACCAAAGAAGTGGTATAACCTAAGAGCTGATATGAAAGAGTTGCCAGACCTATGATAAATCCAGCAACTATGAAACCAGCACTTGAAGAAGACTTATATCCAGTATTTTGTAAAGAATTAGCTCATCAAGAAATGGATGATAAAACTAGATATGTAGATATTCCAGATGAAGTTAGAGAAATATATAAAATATATAGACCATCACCACTTTGTAGAGCTTATAACCTAGAAAAAGCTTTGGGGACACCAGCTAAAATATATTATAAATTTGAAGGAAATAATACTTCAGGAAGTCATAAACTAAATTCAGCAATAGCACAAGCATATTATGCTAAAAAAGAAGGCTTAAAAGGTGTTACTACTGAAACTGGAGCAGGTCAATGGGGAACTGCTTTATCAGAAGCTTGTTCTTATTTTGGGCTTCCACTTAATGTATATATGGTTAAGGTATCTTATGAACAAAAACCAGATAGAAAAAATATAATGAAAGCATTTGGAGCAGATGTAACTCCATCTCCAAGTAATACAACTAATACAGGTAGAAAAATATTAGAACAAAATCCAGATGATCCAGGTTCTTTAGGAACTGCAATATCAGAAGCTGTTGAAGTTGCAGTAAGTACAAATGGATATAGATATGTCTTAGGTTCTGTTTTAAATCAAGTATTACTTCATCAATCAATAATAGGACTAGAAGCAAAAGCAGCTATGGATAAATTAGAAGAATATCCTGATATAGTAATCGGCTGTGCAGGTGGAGGTTCTAACTTAGGTGGACTTATAGCTCCATACATGCAAGATAAATTATTAGGAAAAGCAAATCCAAGAATAGTTGCAGTAGAACCAGCATCTTGCCCATCTTTAACAAGAGGTAAATACGCATATGATTTCTGCGATACTGGTAAAATAACTCCTATGGCAAAAATGTATACTTTAGGTTGTGAGTTTACACCATCTAAAAACCATGCAGGAGGTCTTAGATATCATGGAATGAGTCCAATATTATCAAAACTATATCACGATGGATATATGGAAGCTATATCTGTTGAACAAACTAAGGTATTTGAAGCTGCAACATTATTCGCTAAAGTTGAAACAATACTTCCAGCTCCAGAATCATCACATGCAATTAGAGTTGCAATAGATGAAGCTTTAAAATGTAAAGAAACTGGTGAAGAAAAAACAATATTATTTGGATTAACTGGAACAGGATATTTCGATATGAAGGGATATAATGCTTATATAGAAGGAACAATGACAGATTATATTCCAACAGATGAAGATTTACAAGTTGGATTTGATAAATTACCTATAATACCGGGAATACAAGATGAAATAAAATAGATAAATAGTAATACTAATAAAAAATAATTAATAAAAATAAAGAGAGATTTAAATTTAAAGGTTATTTAAAAGTAAATCTCTCTTTTTGCGTAAATAAAAGTATAGAAAAAATAAAAAAATAAAATTACATCTATTGACAATTAATAAAAAAATAAATAAAATATATAGCAAGCTATGTATTTAGGAGAATTAATATGGAAGAAAAAATACTTATAGGTTTTTTAATTAAACAAATACATATAGCATTTGAGACACGTTGTCATAAAAACTTACAAAGATACAACTTGACTCCGTCACAAATGGATGTGCTTTTATATTTAAAAAGACATGAGGAAGATAAACTTACTCAAAGGGATTTAGAAACGGGATTAACACTTAAAAATCCAACGGTTACAGGATTATTAAACCGATTAGAAGAAAAAGGATTTATAACTAGAGAACAAAATTTAAATGATAAAAGATCTAAATTTATAAAGATGACAGAAAAAACTCAAAGAGTATTAGACGATGCTTATTTATATATACAAGAATTAGATGCCCAAATGCTAAATGGTATTTCAAAGGAAGAACAAAAGCAGTTATTTGATTATATGCATAAAATTTTAGAAAATTTAAAGTAATTCTCATTTAATAATTTTAAGTTGCCCTTAAAATATTATAATGAGAAGTTTATAATGTCAAAAATTAAATAATTTATTTAATTTAAAATAAAATTTATATATTGAGGAGGAAGAAATGATACGAAAATTATCATCATATATTGGTGAATTCAAAAAGAATTCTATAATCACGCCTATATTTATGGTATTAGAGTGTATATGTGAAGTTATAATACCACTATTAATGGCGATGATTATAGACAATGGTCTGAACAATAGTGATATGGGCTATGTAGCCAAAATAGGAATACTTATGCTTGTAGTAGCTATGTTATCACTTCTTTGTGGTGCATTAGGTGCAAAGTTTGCAGCAAATGCTTCAGCAGGTTATGCGAGAAACTTAAGACGTGCGATGTTTGAAAATATACAAGATTTTTCATTTGAAAACATTGACAAATATTCAACGGCAGGTCTAGTAACAAGACTTACGACAGATATAACAAATGTGCAAAATGCATATCAAATGATTTTAAGGATGCTTGTTAGAGCACCAATCATGCTTATATCTGCAATGGTAATGTCAGTTTTAATTAATCCAAGTTTATCACTAGTATTCTTTGGAGCAGTAATATTCTTAGGGTTAATATTAGCGCTTATAATAAAAGTTGCATTTCCTAGATTCACAGCTGTTTTCAAAAAATACGATGCATTAAATGCAAGTGTACAAGAAAACTTAACAGGAATAAGAACTGTAAAATCAGCAGTAAGAGAAGAGTTCGAAATAAATAAATTCAAAAAAGCTTCAGGAGATGTAAAAAATAGTTTTATATTTGCAGAAAAATTAATAGTACTAAATGCTCCAGTAATGCAAATTACTATGTATACATGTATATTACTTTTATCATGGTTAGGGGCTAAAATGATAGTTTCAAATACTATGACAACAGGTCAACTTATGAGTTTCTTCACATATTCAACACAAATACTTATGTGTTTAATGATGTTATCTATGGTATTTGTTATGATAACTATGGCTAAATCTTCAGCAGAGAGAATACTTGAAGTTTTAGATGAAGAAAGTACTATAAAAAATCCTAAAAATCCAATAAAAGAAGTAAAAGATGGATCTATATCATTTGAAAATGTAGATTTCTCTTATGCTAATGATAAAAATAAATTAAACTTAGAAAATGTAAACCTAGAGATAAAATCTGGTGAAACAATAGGAATTATAGGTGGAACAGGTAGTGCAAAATCTACATTGGTTCAATTAATACCAAGACTTTATGACGTTACTTCAGGAAGCATAAAAGTCGGTGGAGTAGACGTTAGAGACTACGATATAGATACTCTTAGAAATGAAGTTTCTATGGTTTTACAAAAGAATGTATTATTTTCAGGTACTATAAAAGAAAATCTAAGATGGGGAGATAAAAATGCAACAGATGAAGAATTAGTAGATGCATGTAAAAAAGCATGTGCAGATGAATTCATTCAAACATTCCCAGATGGATATGATACTTATATAGAACAAGGTGGTACAAATGTATCTGGTGGTCAAAAACAAAGACTTTGTATAGCTAGAGCATTACTTAAAAAACCAAAAATATTAATTTTAGACGATTCAACAAGTGCAGTTGATACAAAAACAGATGCTACAATAAGAGCTGCTCTCCAAAATGATATAGCATCTACAACTAAAATAATAATAGCTCAACGTATATCATCAATAGAAGCTAGTGATAAAATCATAGTTTTAGATGATGGTAAAATAGACGCTATAGGAACACATGATGAATTAAAAGTAAACAACGCTATATATAGAGAAGTTTATGAATCACAAGTGAAAGGAGCTGACGATAATGAGTAAACAATTTGCTAAAGGAAATAAAAAAGCTCCAGGAAACAACCCTATGAAAACTTTAAAAAGAATGATTAGTTATATTTTTAGAGATTATAAATTTTTATTCTTTATAGTTTTAATAACATTATTTATAAGTTCTATTGTTTCAGTAGTAGCAAACTTATTCTTAAAAACATTAATAGATGATTATATAGTTCCACTATTAGGACATAATAACCCAAGCTTTAAAGCATTATTAACAGCTTTAGCTATAATGGCTGCTATTTTCTATACAGGTGTAATATCAACTTATATATATAGTAGACTTATGGTTAATATATCTCAAGGAACATTAAAAAATATCCGTGATGATTTATTTGAACATATGGAAAAACTTCCAATCAAATACTTCGATACACATGCTCACGGAGATATAATGAGTATATACACAAATGATACAGATACATTAAGACAGATGATAAGTCAAAGTATACCTCAACTTATCTCTTCTGTAATAACTATAGTAGGGACTTTTGTTTCTATGATAGTACTAAGTCCAATACTTACAATATTAATAGTTCTTATGGTATTTGTAATGTATCAAGTAATGAGAATATTAGGCTCTAAAAGTGCTTTCTTCTTTGGAAACCAACAAAGAGATATAGGTAAAGTTAATGGATATATTGAAGAAATGATGGAAGGTCAAAAAGTCGTTAAAGTATTTAGTTATGAAGAAGATTCTAAAAAGAAATTTAACGAATTAAATGACTCATTATTTAATAGTGCTGACAATGCCAATAGTTTTGCAAATATGCTTATGCCTATAATGAATAACATAGGAAATATAAGTTATGTTTTAATAGTTGCAATAGGAGCTGTACTTGCAATAAGTGGTGTAGGAAATTTAACTTTAGGTGCATTAGCATCATTCTTACAATTAACAAGAAGTTTCAATATGCCAGTTGCGCAAGTATCTCAACAATTTAACTCAATAATAATGGCTCTTGCTGGTGCAGAGAGAATATTTAACTTAATAGATGAAAAGCCAGAAGTAGACGACGGATATGTTACATTAGAAAATGCTATAGAAGAAGATGGCGAAATAAAACCAGTAAAAGAACGTACAGGAACTTGGGCTTGGAGACATCCACATAAAGCGGAAGGAACTGTAACATATACTAAATTAACTGGGGATGTTGTATTTGAAGGTGTAAACTTCGGTTATAACGACGACAAAATCGTATTACATGATATAAATATGTATGCTAAGCCAGGACAAAAAGTAGCATTTGTTGGTGCTACAGGAGCTGGTAAAACTACAATAACAAACTTAATAAATAGATTCTATGATATACAAGACGGTAAAATAAGGTATGATGGAATTAATATAACTAAAATTAAAAAAGACGATTTAAGAAAATCGCTTGGTATAGTTCTTCAAGATACTCACTTATTTACAGGAACAGTTATGGAAAACATCAGATACGGTAAATTAGACGCAACTGATGAAGAAGTAATCGCTGCTGCAAAACTTGCAAATGCACATGGATTTATAGAACATCTAAAAGATGGATATAATACTGTATTAACAGGAGATGGAAGCAACTTATCTCAAGGTCAAAGACAACTTTTATCAATAGCTAGAACGGCAATTGCCAACCCTCCAGTTTTAATACTAGATGAAGCTACATCAAGTATAGATACTAGAACAGAAAAAATTGTTCAAGATGGTATGGATAAACTTATGGAAGGTAGAACAGTATTCGTAATAGCGCATAGATTATCAACTATCAAAAACTCTGATGTTATCATGGTTTTAGAACAAGGTAGAATAATAGAGCGTGGAAACCACGATGAATTAATAGAAAGAGGCGGCAAGTATTATCAATTATATACTGGTGCTTTTGAATTAGATTAAAAATTATATAAATATTACAAAATATGCTCAGTTAGTAAATCTAACTGGGCATATTTTTTTGTTTGAATAAAAAAAATATAGAAAAATTATATAGAAAAAGAGCTAAATTTGAATAGATATGTATATTTTTAGAAAAATTTTTTTAGAGGAAGATATATCTAAAATAAATAATTCTTTAATGATAGGAGTTATATATTTGGGAAAGTTATTTACTTAAATTTGTTAAAAAATAAAATTAAATTTTTCTAATTAAGGGGGCGGTCATATGAAGGAAAAAAACGAAAAAGTAAAGAGTTTTAAAGCATATAAGAAGAGGAAAAAGAATAAGAATAAAAGAGGTATATTTAAGAAAAAAACAGGAATATTGGTGCTTGTTTTAATTGTAGCAGTTGGAATAGGAGATTTATGTATTTACCAGATTTCTTCTAGCTTAAAATACGATATATACTATTTAGAAAAAGATTTAAAAGAAAAACAAAATAAGCTACAGACATTAGAAGTTGAAAAAAGGGTAAACCAAAATTCAAAAAAAATTGAAAAAGATGCTAGCAAAAAATTAGATATGATTTATCCTGCAGAATATCAAAAAAAATATATTTCTGTGGATGATTAAATAATATGATTTTTATACATTATAAAGAGGGGGATGATTATGAAGAAGATAAGAATCAGAAGCAAAAAAAGGCTAGTTTTAGTCCTTGTTTGTGCGTGTACCTTGTTCTTAGTATTAATAGTCCGAACTTGTTATCTACAACTTATAAAAGGAGAGTGGTTGAGCACAAAAGCATCTGAACAACAAACTAGAGAAATACCAGTTGAATCAAAAAGGGGAACAATATACGACAGAAATATGAAGGAGATGGCAGTTAGTGTCACAAAATATACTATTTGGTGTAAACCTGTTGAAGTAAAAGATAAGAAAGAAGCAGCTAAAAAAATTTCAGAAATTGTTAAAGATAAGGATTATGATGAAATATTAAAATTATTATCTAAGACAAATCAAGCATTAGTCAGAATTCAACGTTGGGTAGATGATGATGTTGCAGATAAAATTCAAAATGCATCTATCCCAGGTATATGGATATCAGAAGACCCACAAAGATATTATCCATATGGCAATTTTGCACCATATGTATTAGGTCATACATCATCAGATGGAGAAGGTGTAACAGGAATAGAGCTACAGTACAACAAAGAATTAAAAGGTCAAGATGGAAAATTAATTGTCAGTACAGATGCATCTGGTAGAGAAATCAATCAAGGGGTAGAACAATATTATGAAGCAGTTCAAGGAAATGGAATTGTTTTAACGATAGATGAGGTAATCCAAAGTTATGCTGAAAAAGCAGCTCAAAGGGCATATGAATTAAATAATGCTAAGAGGGTTAAAATAATAGCGATGGACCCTAAAACAGGTGACGTTTTGGCAATGGCATCAAAACCAGATTATGATCCAAATCAACCTACAAAGGCAATATATCCATACTTTGAAGAACTATTAGACAGCTATGACGACGACAAAAAAATAAATGCTTACTATGAAATGTGGAGAAATACTCTTATAAGTGATACTTATGAACCTGGATCTACATTTAAACTTGTAACTGCTACATCATCAGTAGAAGAAAACGTAATAAAACCAAATGAAAAATTCACATGCACAGGTAGTGTAACTGTAGAAGGTAGAAGAATTAAATGTTGGAGATCTTATAGACCACATGGTAGTGAAACATTTGAACAAGCAGTTCAAAATTCATGCAACCCAGTATTTGTAGAGTTAGGAAAGAGACTCGGCGTAAGTAGATTATATGATTACATAGAGGCTTTTGGTCTTACAAGTAAAACAGGTATAGATTTGACTGGTGAAGCCAACAGTATACTATACAAAGAAAAAGATGTAGGTCCTGTAGAGCTTGCGACTATTTCTTTTGGTCAATCAATATCAGTAACCCCTATCCAACTAATAACTGCAGTTTCATCAATAGCAAATGACGGAAAATTGATGCAACCAAGATTAGTCAAAGCATATACAGACAACGAAGGCAACATAACAAAAGAGGTTGAACCTAAAACTGTAAGACAGGTAGTATCAAAAGAAACATCACAAAAAATGTTAAAAGTTATGGAATCTGTCGTTACTGACGGTGGAGGTAAAATAGCTTATCTTCCTGGATATAGACTAGGAGGAAAGACAGGAACAGCACAAAAGGTTATAGATGGACAATATGCACAAGGTAAGTATATATGCTCATTTATTAGTGTAGCCCCTGTTGATGACCCTCAAATAGTAGTACTTGCTATAGTCGACGAACCGACAGACGTAGTTGCATTTGGTTCAACTACAGCAGGTCCAATTATAAAAGAAGTAATGAGCCAAAGTTTAGAATATTTAGGAGTTAAAAAGATTTATACAGAAGAAGAGAAAAAAGAAAATGAAAAGAAACAAGTTAAAGTTCCAGATGTAAGAAACTTAACAATAAAAGAAGCCACAAAAGTGCTAGAAGAAAGCAACTTAGAATCAAATTTAGATACAGATATAGAAGTAGACGAAAAAAATATAGTTACAGATATGTTTCCAAAGCCAGGAGTAAAAGTAAACGAAGGTTCAAGTATAACCCTATACTACAACAATAATAAATAAATATACAGCAAGTAAATACATTATAAAACTCTAGACATTATACATATACATTTAATAATATTAAGATAAAGTAAATGAAAGCGTTACGACGTAATACTTATATTATAAATATCTTCAAAAATGAGGCGATTTGGTATATAATTAATAAGATTGGAGATGTAGATAGTATTATAAATAAGTTTTTAAACTTGGAAACATAATATCACAACCAAAATTTTTACAGTCATCATACAAAACTTTAAGATTAAAATGTATAAATAGGAATATTTAGCATAAAAAAAGTTAATAATCGCAAATGAAAAATAATTAATTAAAAAAGATGAAACAACAGGGAGAGGAGTTTTAATAATGTTAGGAATTAAACAACTTACGTATACAGCAATGATTGGTTTCTTAATAGTAGTAATACTTGGACCAATATTTATACCAATGCTTGCTAGATTTAAATTTGGTCAAACGGTTAGAGATGAAGGACCTCAATCTCACTTAGCAAAAAACGGAACACCAACAATGGGTGGTGTTATGATGATAGTAGCTATATTAATTACAGGACTTACAAGAGCAAAAATAAGTCAAGGACTGATAGTTGGACTTATTTGTATAGTAGGATTTGGTTTTGTAGGATTTTTAGATGACTTTATAAAAATAAAAATGAAAAGATCGCTAGGTCTTAAAGCTTATCAAAAGATAATACTACAGTTTGCTCTTGCTTTATATATTGCATATTATCAATATAGTGCATCACCAAGCGCAACACAACTTGTTATACCATTTACAAACCATATAATCAATTTAGGAATATGGTATATACCATTTATGATGATATTCATAATAGGAACTGTAAATGCAGTTAACTTAACAGATGGACTTGATGGTCTTGCATCAGGTGTTACTTTAATAGTATCATGTTTCTTCATACTATTTGCAGTATCAATATCTAATTCTGATGTAGCTATACTTGCTGCAGCAACAGCAGGTGCTTGTTTAGGATTCTTAGGATTCAATGCATATCCTGCAAAAGTATTTATGGGAGATACAGGTTCAATGGCATTAGGTGGAGCAGTAGTTGCATTTGCTACTCTTACTAATTCACCACTATTAATAGTAATAGTAGGATTTATCTACTTAGCAGAAGCTTTATCTGTTATGATACAAGTAACTTACTTCAAATTAACTAATGGTAAAAGAATATTTAAAATGGCGCCATTACACCACCACTTTGAACAATGTGGATGGCCAGAAACAAGAGTTGTATTCATATTCTGGATTGCAACAGTAGTTTTATGTTGGATAGGTGTTTTAGCAGTATTTTAAGTGATGGGGGTAAATTAAAATGGATTTAAAAGGAAAGAATGTTTTACTTATAGGTTTAGCAAAGACTGGTATATCAACTATTAAATTATTAGATAAATTAGAAGCTAAAATTACAGTTAACGATATAAAAACTGAAGAAAAATTAGCAGATATATTAGAAGAATTAAAAGATATAAAAAATGCAACTTATATACTTGGATATCATCCAGAAGAAGTAGATCATATCGATTTAGCAGTAGTATCTCCTGGGGTACCTCTTGATTTACCATTTATACAAAAACTATATTCTAAAAATATAAAAGTAATTGGTGAAGTAGAATTAGCATATGAATTATCAAATAATCCTACTTTCATAGGTATAACAGGTACAAATGGAAAAACAACTACTACATCTTTAGTAGGAGAGATATTTAAAACAGCTAAATGTGACACATATGTAGTTGGAAATATAGGAAAACCAGTTATAGAAACTGTCGGTATAGCTGATGAAAAATCTTTCTTAATTACAGAGCTTAGTAGTTTCCAATTAGAAAGTATAGTAGAATTTAAACCGAAAGTAAGTATGATACTTAATCTTTCACCAGACCATCTAAATAGACACCATACAATGGAAAATTATATAATGGCAAAAGCTAATATATTTAAAAATCAAGACGAAAATGATTTTACAATATTAAATTACGATGATGAAGCAGTTAGAGCTTTATCAACTAAATGTAACTCTCAAGTTTTATACTTCTCTAGAAAACACCAAGGTGTAAGAGGAGTATATGTAAACAATGAAGGTAATATAGTAATAAATATAGATAAAGAAATAGTACTTCTTCACGAAGATGAACTTAGCTTACCAGGAGGACATAACTTAGAAAACTGCATGGCTGCAGCGTTAAGTGCATATGTTTCAGGTATAGATATTAAAGTAATAAGAGAAGTATTAAAAACTTTTAAAGCAGTAGAACATAGACTAGAATATGTAAAAACTGTAAATGGAGTTATGTACGTAAATGACTCAAAAGGTACTAATCCAGACTCAACTATTAAAGCAGTAACTTCTTATAAAAAGCCTATTGTATTAATAGCTGGTGGATATGACAAAGATAGTACTTATGACGAACTTTTAGATATTGCAAAACAAAATGTAAAAGCTTTAGTATTATTAGGTGAAACTGCACCAAAAATAGAGGCTTGTGCAAAAACTAAAGGATTTGAAACTATAAAAATAGTAAAAAGCATGAAAGAAGCAGTAGAAACTTCTGCTCAGCTTGCAAATGAAGGTGATGTAGTTTTACTTTCACCAGCTTGTGCAAGTTGGGATATGTACACAAGCTTTGAAGTGAGAGGACGCGACTTCAAAGATAATGTAAACAATTTATAATTTAACCTCTTCCTTCGAAGCTAATAGCGATGAGGAGGGTGGTAGTCATTCATATGCCTAATGAAAGTTTGAAAATTAAAAAGCAAATTACAAAGGGGATGAAGACGGAGTTTGATTTAGTAATTTTTTATACAACAATAGCCTTAGTACTATTTGGAATAGTTATGGTGTTTAGTGCAAGCTATGTTCAAGCATCATTTAAACACCATGATGGCTATTTTTTCTTAAAAAGAGATATAATTTATGCAGTGCTAGGGTTTGTGGGAATGATGTTCATGTCAAATATAGACTATAATATTTGGAAGAAAAATTCATTGCCACTTTGTATATTTACTGTTATATGTTTAGCGTTAGTTTTGACACCATTAGGTATAGAAGCTAACGGTGCTAAAAGATGGCTAGGTGTAGGTGGAGCTACATTTCAGCCATCGGATATAGCAAAATTTGTAACTATAGTAATTACAGCAAAAGTCATAGAAAAAAGATATGAAAATATAAAATCTTTGACAAAAGGTGTTATACCAATTTTAATAATTCCATCAATATTTTTTATATTAATAATGTTACAACCTAATATGTCTACAGCTGGGACTCTAATAATAGTTGTATTTATTATGTTGTTTGTAGCAGGAATGAATATGAAATTCGTAATGACTATGTTAATTGCAGGTATTGGATTATTTGGAGTTTTAGTCATTGCAGAACCATACAGATTAAAAAGATTTACAGCATTCTTAGACCCATTTCAAGATCCACTTGGAAGTGGATATCAAGTTATACAAAGTCTTTATGCAATAGGCTCTGGCGGCCTTTTTGGGCTGGGACTTGGCAAAAGTAGACAAAAATATTTTTACATACCAGAACCTCAAAATGACTTTATTTTTGCCATAATTGGCGAAGAGTTAGGTCTTGTAGGTTGTATTTTAGTTATAATGTTATTTGTAATATTAGTATATAGATGTGTGAAGATAGCCTTAAAATCAAAGGATTTATTTGCATGTATGGTAGTGATAGGAATCGGTGCCCAAATAGGAATACAAGCAGCATTCAATATAGCTGTTGCAACATCTTCTATGCCAGCGACTGGGGTGGCACTTCCATTTATAAGTTATGGAGGAACCTCGCTCACGGTGCTGATGGGTGAAATTGGAATTGTGTTAAACATCTCAAAAAAAGTAAAAATTAATTAACAGGAGATGATGAAGTGAAGGTATTATTAGCCGGTGGCGGTACTGGAGGCCATGTATACCCAGCTATAGCTATAGCAAATAAAATAAAAGAACATAATCCTGATTGTGAAATTTTATTTGTTGGAACTAAAAACGGTATAGAATCTGAAATAGTTCCAAAAGCAGGTTTTGAATTAAAAACAGTCACAGTTCAAGGTTTTAAAAGAAAAATAGATTTAGACAACATAAAAAGAGTATTTAAACTATGTAAAGGTTTAGAACAATCTAGAAGAATCGTAAAAAAATATAAACCAGATATCGTAATCGGTACTGGAGGATATGTAAGTGGACCAGTTTTATTTAACGCAGCAATGAACAAAAGAGTAACTATAGTCCATGAGCAAAACTCTTTCCCAGGTGTTACAAATAAAATATTATCTAAAGTAGCAACTAAAGTTCTTACAAGTTTTGAGGATTCTCACAAAAGATTCCCAGAAGCTAGTCAAGATAAACTAGTTCTTACAGGAAACCCAGTAAGAAAAGAAATATTAAATTCTAGAAAATTTATAGCGAGAAAAAATCTAGGTATTAGCGAAGATAAAAAAATGGTACTATGCTACGGAGGTAGTGGTGGTTCTGAAGAAATAAACGACGCTATGAGACTTGTTATAGAAAACATGGTAAAAGAAGATGTTGCATTTATATTTGCGACAGGAAAAGTTTATTATGATGAATTTATAGAAACTATAAAAGATATCGAACTTAAACCATACCAAAGAGTTATGCCTTACTTAGATAATATGGCTGATGGTCTTGCAGCAAGTGACATAGTAATCGGTAGTGCAGGTGCAATATCTTTAGCAGAGATAACTGCTCTTGGAAAACCTTCAATAATAATTCCAAAAGCTTATACAGCAGAAAATCACCAAGAATACAATGCTAAAAGTATAGAATCTCAAGGTGCAGGAATTGCAATTTTAGAAAAAGATTTAACACCACAATCTTTAAATGAAGCCGTATTTAAATTACTTGGAGACAAAGAATTACTAATAGATATGGCAAATAATGCAAAGAAAATAGGTAAACCAGAAGCAATTGACTTAATCTACAATGAAATAATGAAATCTTATAATGAAGCTGTTGGCTCTAAAAAGAAAAACAAAAAGCAAAAAGAGCAATCTGAAGTTAAAGAAGAAAATGTAGAACAACAAACTGCACAAGAACCTAAAGTTATAGGAATAAAGAAAAAATAAGTTAATAATTTAAATATAAAAGATATAGAATTAATCAAAATAAATTGATTTCCTCTATATCTTTTTTTGATAATAAAATACAAAGCTCGATATATTTTGGCTTTTTTATATAAACCATAAAAAGAATTAGTATTAATTTGTTTCAAAAAAATTAATTTATATGTAGGAAATATTATCATCGGTGTAGTATTTTTGATTTATAAACTTATATTTTCAGGAGTGGTTTTATGAAAAAGAAAAGAAGGAAAATAAGAATAAATCGATTGATAATGTTATTTCTATTTATATTCCTATTTTGTTTTTGTTTTATAGTATTTATAAGAAGTGATTTTTTCTGTTTAAAAAATATAGATGTAGTAAATAATCAAGTTCTTTCAAAAACTGAAGTCAAAGATTTAGCTAAAGTTAGTACAGGTAAAAATTTATTTTCATATGATTTAAAAAAAATCAATGCAAATGTAAGTGAAAGTAGATACATAGAAAGTGTAAAAGTTAAACTTTCTATACCACATTCAATAATAATAGATGTAAAAGAAAAAGGTATTAATTGTGTTTTGAAAGATAAAGGCGACAATTACTATTACATTGACGAAGACATGAATTATATAGATAAAGTAAAGTATGAAAAAATAAAGGATAACTGTCCAATAGTTCAAATTGATTTTACTATAAAAGATAATAAATTAAATTTTGAAAATAAAAATGATAAGAAAAAATTAGCTTCATTGCTGAAAAATATTAAAAAAGAAGGACTAGATAATAAAATCAATAGTATTGCTTTTTTAGATAACAGTACAATTAGCATGAATACAAAAGAAGGAATAAAAGTCATAATTGATAAAAAAGGTGATATGAAACATGATATGGCAAAATTGACTCAAATTTTAACTGATTTAAAAAGTCAAAATATAAATTACGGCAAAATTGATATGACATTTTCAAAATACACCTTATATACATATAAATAATATGAGAATAAGAAGTACAAAAAGTAAAAATAAGTACAATTTAACGTTTTTTAGTATATAAGTTATATATATTATAAAAAGTTTAACAAATTAAATAAAATAAATGATATAATATAGATGTTATATTTAAAATAGGTTTAATAGTACATAAGACATTTGAAGTAGTAGACAATTTAGAGACAACAATAAAATATATTTATTTTAATAAATATACATTAAATATTTAAATATTAAATGATATAATTAATATATATATAGAAATAATTACAAGAGAGGGAGGTTTCGATATTATGCTAAGCTTTGATTTAGAAACTGATAATAATGCTAAGATAAAAGTATTTGGCGTTGGTGGCGGTGGAAACAACGCTGTTAATAGGATGATCGAAGAAAAAATAAAAGGAATTGAATTTATATCAATTAATACAGATAGACAAGCATTAATTACATCGAAAGCAGAAAATCAAATTCAAATAGGAGAAAAACTTACAAGAGGGTTAGGTGCAGGTGCAGACCCAGAAGTAGGGAGAAAAGCAGCTGAAGAAAGTAAGGAACAAATAGAACAACTATTACAAGATACTGACATGGTATTTGTTACTGCCGGAATGGGTGGTGGAACAGGTACAGGGGCAGCTCCAGTAGTTGCACAACTTGCAAAACAAAAAGGTATCTTAACTGTAGGTGTTGTTACTAAACCTTTTGGATTTGAGGGTAAAGTAAGAATGAAAAATGCAGAAGCTGGGATTGAAGAATTAAAAGCTAATGTAGATACATTAATAACTATACCAAATGACAGATTACTAGAAGTAGTTCAAAAAAATACATCTATAGTAGAAGCATTCTCTATAGCTGATAATGTATTAAAACAAGGTATACAATCTATATCTGACTTAATAAAAGTTCCTGGACTTATAAACTTAGACTTTGCAGACGTTACATCTATAATGAAAGATAAAGGTCTAGCTCATATGGGTATAGGTAATGCTAGCGGTGAAAATAGAGCTATAGAAGCTGCTAAAGAAGCAATACAATCGCCATTATTAGAAACTTCTATAAGAGGTGCTAAAGGCGTATTACTTAACGTAACAGGAGGACCAAGCTTATCATTATTCGAAGCAAATGCTGCATCTAACTTAATAACAGAATCATGTGATCCAGATGCAAACATAATCTTCGGGGCGTCTATAAGAGAAGACTTAGAAGATGAAATAATGATAACTGTAATAGCTACTGGCTTTAACGAAGCTCCTCAAGGTGGATATGTTGAACCAACTCCAATCAAAAAAACTGAAATACCACCAGTTGCTAAACCAGAACCAAGACCTGTGATTCATCACCATGAACCAGTTCAAGAGCCTGAACCAGTAATCGAACCAAAAATAGAAAAAAGACCAGAACCAGTTAGAAATAACGACTGGGATGATGAAATGGAAATACCAACTTTCTTAAGAAATAAAAGAAGATAGTTAATAATAGATAAAAAAACTTTCAATAATATTGAAGGTTTTTTTATTTTTTTGCATATTTTTAGAAAAAGTATTTTGAATTCGACTGTTAGAAATGACAAATTATTTAAATGAAGTATTCTATAATATATTTAAGAAAAAGTTTAAAAACATTCATAGATTTTAGTACATTGTGTGATTAAGTAAGAAAGAGGAGAAGATATAATGTATTTAGATTATTATATTCTAGAAAACTTACTGATTAACTATATTATAATAAATTGTACTACATATATTACAAAAATATACACAAAAAAATCTAAGCAAATATGTGGAGCTATAATAGGTACTATCTACAGTGTTATGTATATCTATAAAGACTTAGAAATCTTTTTTACCCTACCTTCTAAATTTATATTTTTTATAGTAATCGTTTTAATATCTTTCAATGTAACTAATAAAAAAGATTTTTTTAAGATACTTTTCAATTTTTATCTAGTAAATATATTTATATCCGGAAGCACTTATTTTGTTATTTATTTTACAGGTATTAGTCATATGACTATATCTTTTTTTATAATATGTTCTTATATTAGTTGTAAATTATTGAAAAAAATAGTTAATGATTTTAGATTGCTAAAGCATATAGATGATATAACTAAAAAGATAAGAATAAAAATATTAGATAAGAATATAGAATGTATAGCATTATTAGATAGTGGAAACCTTCTACAGGATCCTATTAGTAAAAGTGATGTTGTAATAATCAAGGCAAGTCTTTTAGAAAATTTTTTACCAGAAAATTATAATTTCGAAAAAATGGATATGTCAGATATCCAGAGTTTAACAGAGTGTTTAGAACCAAATCTTTCGTCGAGAGTTAGAATAATACCTTATAAACATGTAGGTGACAACAATGCCGGAATGATTTTGGGGATAAAAGCAGATTATCTAGACGTAGATAATAAAAAAATAAGTAATATTATTCTCGGCATATCCAATTTTGAAGATGAAGGATATAGTGCAATTTTGAATCCGAGAATATTATATTAAAAAGGAGGACTTTTAATTGATATTACAAGTAAAGAAACTAAAAAGATTATTGTTTATGAAGTTAATTAAATTAGGCAATAAGCTAAAACTAATAAAACCTGATAGTTGTTATTATATGGGAGGTGTAAATGTACTTCCACCACCACTAACACTTGAGGAGGAAAAGGAACTATTACAAAAATTAGAGTACGATGACAATATAAAGACGATTTTAATAGAGAGAAACCTTAGATTAGTCGTTTATATATCGCGTAAATTTGAAAATACGGGAATAGATATGGAAGATTTAATTTCTATAGGTACAATAGGGCTTATAAAAGCAGTAAATACATTTAATTTAGATAAAAATATAAAACTAGCTACATACGCATCTAGATGTATAGAAAATGAAATATTGATGTGTCTTAGAAAGAATAATAAGAAAAAATCAGAAGTATCTTTTGATGAACCGCTAAATGTGGATTTAGATGGAAATGAACTTTTATTATCAGATGTATTGGGAACTGATAATGATGAAATTTATAAAATAATTGAAGAAGAAATAGATAAGAATTTATTATTTATGGCACTAGATAAATTATCCGATAGAGAAAAGCAAATTATGGAATTAAGATTTGGTTTGAGCACAAAAGGAAAAGAAAAAACTCAAAAAGAAGTCGCTAACATACTTGGAATATCTCAATCCTACATTTCGAGATTGGAAAAAAAAATAATTTCCAGATTAAAAAAAGAAATGAAAAAATTTGTTTAATAGATAAATAAGTCCTTATTAAAAGTATAAAAATATATGATGTGTAAATAATTTCATATATAGAATCTTTTAAGAGAGGACTGAAATTTATGATTATAAATAAGGTTGAAATTTGTGGTGTAAATACATCCGAACTTCCTGTACTAAAGGCTGATCAAATGAGAGACCTATTAGTAAAAATTAAACAAGGAGATGAGGACGCAAGACAGAAGTTTGTAAAGGGCAACTTGAGATTAGTTCTAAGTGTTATCCAAAAATTTAATAATAGAGGAGAGAATGTAGACGACTTATTTCAAATAGGATGTGTTGGACTTATAAAAGCTATTGATAATTTTGATTTAAGTCAAAATGTAAGGTTTTCTACTTATGCTGTACCTATGATTATAGGCGAAATAAGAAGATACCTTAGAGATAACAACCCAATTAGGGTCTCACGTTCATTAAAAGATATAGCTTATAAAGCATTACAAGTAAGAGAAAAATTAATCAGAACGAATTCAAAGGAACCTACAATATCAGAAATAGCAAAAGAACTAGACATGGAGGTAGAATCTGTAGTTATGGCTCTTGATGCAATACAAGACCCAATATCATTATTTGACCCTGTATATCAAGATAATGGTGATGCAATATTTGTAATGGATCAAGTCCAAGACAAAAAGGATACAGATGAAAACTGGCTAGAAGAAATAGCTCTAAAAGAAGCTATAAAAAAATTGAGTTCAAGGGAAAAATTAGTCCTTGATTTAAGATTTTATAAAGGAAGAACTCAAATCGAAGTAGCAGATGAAATTGGTATTTCTCAGGCTCAAGTTTCTAGAATAGAAAAAAATGCCCTAAAAAATATGAGAAAATACATCTAAAAACAAAATACTAAAAATTAAAGCTGTCGTAATAGTAATTTAATTGTTTACTTTGCGACAGTTTTATTGTATATATCACTAAAATATTTGATTATTTTTTAATAATGTGTAAAATAAAACTAATAGGAAAATAATTATAAAGATTATAGATGATATCATGGTGAATTTTTTTTACTTATAAATAATAAACTTATATAAGACAATCCTTATTTAAAAATTTTTGTGAGGATTTCAATATTAAATATATAGGAGGTAAGATTCACTATGATGAGAATATCAGATATTATGGAAAAAGAAATAATCAATGTGAAAAATGGTAAAAAACTAGGTTTTATCACAGATATAGATCTAGATGTCGAAAATGGCAAAGTATCATCTTTTTCAATAACAGGGTCTTCAGGCAACTTTTTTTCAAGAGGGGCTGAAATCGACACTGTATTTTGGAGGGATATTTTGAGAATAGGTTGCGATACTATTATTGTAAGTATAGGATCAAATTTTGATAAAAATCAAATAGATATCTAAATTCTAAATCTTAACTAACTAAGGAGGAAAACAATGCAATGCCCATATTGTAACTACAAGGAATCTAAAGTAGTTGATTCGAGACATACAGATAGCAAGTCTATTAGGAGAAGAAGAGAATGTGAATCTTGTAAAAAAAGATTTACTACTTATGAGATTATAGAGACAACACCTGTAATGGTCGTTAAAAAAGATAACAGTAGAGAACTATTTAATAGGGAAAAGATAAAAAGAGGTATAATAAAATCTTGTGAAAAAAGACCTGTTTCAATAGAACAAATAGAAAGCATAATTTCTTATGTAGAAAATGAAATAAATAAAAATTATATAAGCGAAATAAATACTGATAAAATCGGTGAAATGGTAATGGATAAATTAAAAGATATAGATGAAGTATCATATGTTAGATTTGCATCTGTATACAGACAATTTAAAGATATAAATACTTTTGTAAGTGAATTAAAAAATATTTTAATGGAAAAGGGAGATTAATATGACACAAACTATAATAGATAAAAAAGATTACTTAACTATAAATAAAGAAGGATTAGAATTTGTAGATATAGCTATTACAACTACTAATATAGATGCAAAAAATTTAGATGATGTAAATAATGCATTTAAAGATGTATTTACTTTAAAAAATTTAAGTAAAAATAAACAAATACATTCAAACATAGTAAATAAAGTAGATAAAGACAATATAGGACAAATAATAGATGGAGACGCCATAATTACAAACGAGAAAAACGTTCCACTTCTAATATTAACAGCTGACTGTGTGCCAGTGGTTTTAGTTGATAAGGTAAATAAGGCTGTTGGGCTTGTTCATGCAGGTTGGAGAGGGACATACGGCAAAATTTGTTCAGAAACACTTCAATCTATGAAAGAAAATTATAATACAAATACAGAAGATGTAGTTGCAATTATAGGACCATCTATCGGAAAATGTTGCTATGAAGTATCTTATGACTTAGTAGAAAAATTCAGTGCACTTCTTCCAAATGCAGATGAAAAAATATATGAAATAAGAGATGAGAAGTATTATCTTGATTTATGGGAAATAAATACCCAAATATTAAAAGAATTTGGAGTACTAAAGTCGAATATAATAAATATGAATATCTGCACAAGTTGTAATTGTGATAGATTTTTCTCGTATAGAAAGCATGATAAAACGACAAAGAGAATAGGAACCTTCATTGAGATAAAGTAAGGGGGTATTGTTATGGAGGAGAAAATATTAGTTATAGATGATGAAATGCACATAGTAGAGCTTTTAAAATTTAATTTAGAGGTAAACGGATATGTGGTTGACTACTCATTAGATGGTTTTGACGGATATCATAAGGCAAAAGAATTTAAGCCAAATCTAATACTTTTAGACTGGATGTTACCTAATATAAGTGGTATGGATGTATTAAAAAAAATAAGAAATGATGAAGAACTAAAAGATATACCTGTTATTATGCTTACAGCCAAGAATATGGAAAGAGACAAAGTTAAAGGGCTAGAAGAGGGAGCTGACGATTATATAACAAAGCCTTTTGGAATAAAAGAACTTTTAGCTAGAATAAATTCGGTTCTTAGAAGATATAATAAAACTGCAAATAAAGTAGAAGATATATTAAGTGTTAAAGATATAAAAATGGACTTAATAAAGCATGAAGTAACTAAAAAAGATAAGAAAATCGATTTGACTATTAAGGAATTTGATTTACTTAAATTACTCCTTCAAAATAAAGGCAAAGTACTTTCACGTAACTTTTTATTAGATAAAGTCTGGGGATATGAATATTTTGGAGAAACAAGAACTGTTGATGTACATATTAGATACTTACGAAAAAAAATTGAAACAGACGAAGAGAAATATATAGAAACTATTAGAGGAATAGGATATAAAATTAGTTAAAAGTTGAGGTAATACTTATGAATTCAAACTTACAGCAAGTAAATGGTGTATATTTTTTTATAATGCTTATTACATCAGCTTTAGCTATATTACTTATAAGATATACGGTAACACTGAGAAGATATCTAAAAGAATTTACTAGAGTTTCTAAAAAAGTAAGTAATAAAGAATTCCATACGAGATTTAATACATATGTAAAAGGTGAGCTAGGAGAACTATCTAAAAATTTTAATTATATGATTCAAATAATGGATAGTACAATTGAAGAAGTTGAATATAAGCACCTACAACTGACTTCCATTGTAAAAAGCATATCTCATGGCATTTTAGCAATAGACATAAAGGGAAATATTTTACTTATAAATGATATAGCTAAAGAAATGCTAAAATGTGATCTGAAAACTAATGTAGAGGGATCAAATTTTAAATTTATCGTAAAAGATAAAAAAATACTTGAGATATTTCATAAATATGTAGGAAGTACTCAAAATGAAGTAATAGAATTAGATTTAAGAGATAACCTAGTATATAGGATAAAAATAGACCCAGTATATCTGCAGGATTCAAAACATGCGATAATAGGCTCTATTATAAATATTGAAGATATAACAGACCTTGTAAAATTAGAAAATATGAGACGAGATTTTGTAGCTAATGTAAGTCATGAACTAAAAACACCGCTAACATCAATAACTGGTTTTGTAGAAACTTTAAAAATAAATGATGAAATAGACAAAGCTACAAGAAATCATTTTTTAGATATAATCGAAAAAGAATCTAACAGATTAAAGGGGTTAATTGAAGATATATTATTACTTTCTTCAATTGAAAATGGCCAAGATTTATCTTATGAAAAAGTTAAATTATTTGATGTATTTAAAGAAGTTTGTGAAATTACAGAATATATAGCTTCATCAAAAAATATAACAATATCATATAATTTTGAAGATGAAGATGTATGCATATATGGATTTAGAGATAATATAAAACAAATATTTTTAAACTTAATAGACAATGGAATTAAATACACGCCTAAAGATGGCCATATAGAAGTTGTACAACATTATGATGAAAATAGACAGAATATAATAAAAACACAATATGCCCATCCCGTACTATTCGAGATGGGCATATTGCATTAAATATCATCTTATTTCATTTTAATATATACCACCGAACGTCCTGAATCAAATTTTAAGATTTACCATATTAGCCTTTACCTTCACAGATGTAAATTTCAAGATTTTATTAAATTCTCCTTATAATATAAGGTAGGGAGAATCTTTTTTTTTAC
>ERZ833963.1221-NODE-1221-length-32099-cov-3.504650_pt1 | contig 32099 bp, 28 predicted proteins | sample MGYA00519693_ERZ833963 | MGnify/ENA primary metagenome ERZ833963 (study PRJEB31850, sample SAMEA3708748) | human gut metagenome | biome: human gut; feature: human-associated habitat; material: faeces | place: China | collected 2014 ... | reverse complement strand
GCTCAAAAGCCGCCTGCCAAGCCAAAATCCCTTTCCGAATAGCCGGACGAAAACGTTCCGGAACCTCCGGGGCAATGTAAAATACAATCGGTTTCTCCGGTTCAACCAGCTGATTTCGTTGCACTAACTCCTGATCCTTAGGGTTTACCGAAAGATTCCATTTATAAATCAACGACTCTTTCTTCACCCCCTGCGGGTTACTCCCGTAATCCAAATAACTCAATGTCCGGTAACCGACACGAGGATCAGCGTAACGTACCACCATCGACTTTTCCGGTAACACCCGTATAATACATTCCATTTCAATCGGTACGATTCCCTCTTTTCCTGGTACTCCCAAGAATCCTTGTTTCGCAAACGAATGAACCCGTACCACAGAAAATTTCACTCCGTCCTCCAACTTCTTCACCCCCGTAATCTCTGAATTAGACGCATCAGCGGCACCTCTCTCGGCACTACCAAACCATTCCGGACTCGTTTTCACCAGTGAGGTAATCTCAATAATCGGACTTACCCCATCCGTTCCTCTTGCCACAACGGGATACATGACATGAACCGGTTCCAGTATCCGTTCCGCCATCAATTTATACATCCCTGAAGTCGTATCGGAAACCCGTTCTCCCAAAATCCCTTTTGACAACGACACCCGGTTTCCCGGTTCTGCCTTGAACACGGCAACCCCCATTCCTTCCGTCATCGCGTAAGGAATCCCCGTTCCCCTCATCACGACCCCGGAAAAAAACATCTCCCGTCCCAACAAATTCATAGGAATCTCTAGATAATACTTATCCGCCCCCTTGTAAACCGGTAAAATCCCTTCTACCTTATCCATCCCATTTTTAAAAAATGCTGTAAACGCCATCGGTTCCTTCCCCTGTGCCATAGCCCCGAGAGCCAACACCAGTAGTACGATAATACTTATATATCTTTTCATCATAAAACGCTTAATCATAAATCTTTTAATTCTCCTATCGTTGAATTTTTCAATCTAAAATTTAAAATCTAAAATTAGTTAGATCTAAAATTCAAAACTGTCCCAATACGCCCTCGTCATAAAATCCTTGCTCTTCTTTCCGGCCTTCCGGGCATCCGCCTTTATCCTCTCCAACTGTTCGAAAATCAAAGAAGTAATTGCGGGGTTATCCACAAAATCCCGGGCCATCACGCCTCTCAAACTCGCCACGTACATCCGTTGTAACTCCCTGCGGTACGAAGTCACCGGTTGATTATTCAAGACCTCTGTAAAAATCATTCCATACAAATCGTCCAAACACTCCCGCAAAGTATATGTACACTCTTCCACCTGTTCCTGTTCCGACATTTTTAAGAAAGAACCGGCCAACTGCTTGCATATCATCCCGTACAACATCCGCATCACCCGTACTTTATTCATTCGAGCAACATCCGTCAAATGCTCTTCAAACAACCACTCCGGGGCATGGAAAAAATGCTTGTCCAAAAAAGCCAATGCCTCCTTCTGTTGTTCCCTACCGATAGGCATATCCATACCTGCCCCCTCCGAACGTGATTTATCATACACGAAATGTCCTCCGATATTATTCACTACATGAGTGATATATTTCAAATACTGATCACATACCACCTTGTACATCTCTGCCTGAATGGAACCAAATGTATCATCTCCTTCCGTCCAGTCCGTTATATTTTTCACGATCCGTTTCAGATTTTCCATTCCCAGCTCATTCGCTTTCATATTATTATCCCCCAAATCCTCACTCTGGCAACGGGGATTGCGAGCATCATACTCCGTACCAAAGAAACGACGCTCGTTCTCAGTCCTTTGCCGAGTAGTCCACGCCCTCAAATAAGCTTTTTCCTCCTGCTCGTCCTTCATCTCCGGGAAATAACGGTATCCCCACTCAATAGCAAACAAATCATACTCGCCCAGCCTCGGAACCAAATCTTCCAACGCAATTCCATCACCGGGTTGCGCCACGTAATTAAAGCGGGCATAATCCATGATCGATGCCGTGTGTCCATGTTCTTTCACGTAATCCTTATCCCGGATCTGTTCGACAGAATAAGTACTGCTACTATAAAAATTATGTCGTAATCCCAACGTGTGCCCAACCTCATGAGAAACAAGGTAACGTACCAGTCTCCCCATCACCTCTTCCGGGAAAGGGAAATGATGCACTCGTTCATCCACCGCACCCGCTTGGGCAAAATACCATTTCTGTAACAAATCGCGTACACAATGGAACAAGGAAATACGGGCTCCTAGAATCTCCCCGGTTCTCGGATCACTTGTTTGCAATCCGAAAGCATTCCCAATCGGTGAGGCCTTGTACGAAATAATTGAATTCCGTGCATCCTCCGGTCGGAAATCCGGATCTTCTTCAGGTTGGGGCATCCGTTTCGCCACGATCGCATTCTTGAATCCCGCCCGTTCAAACGCCTTCTCCCAATCCCGTACTCCCTCGATCAAATGAGGGATCATAAATTCCGGAATATCATAATCTATATAAAAAACGATTGGTTTCCGGGGTTCCACCAATTCCCCCCGTTTATATTTCTCCACCTCTTCCGGCCGGGGTTCCATCCTCCACCGGCAGGCGTATGTCGCTTGTTTCATCTTCAAGGAATCCCCGTACTCCGTACCCTTCACCACGAAATACCCAACCCGTTTATCCTCGTATCTCGGACGCATCGGCTCTTCCGGCAACAAACGTAAAGACACCGCCAATTCCCACACCGTCGGATTCTGCTCCACCTTCTCCTCCCGGGCGAAAGGTGACAATTGTGGTGCGGCTCCCGCCCCGTAACATTTAATCATCCGAAAAACCACATTATCCGGAAACACACTACATCCGGCCACGCTCGCCCGATCGGCTTGATAACCACCCAGACCAAGCGTTGCTTTCATATCTTTTAATGAAAATATATTATTGTCCGTCAACAAGACCTCCGTCATATCAATCAACACACTCTCATCCCCCGTTGCCTTCACGTCAAAAATCATGGCAACAGGCTTACGTTCCGTTGCTTTCATCAACCGGACAATCTCGCTTGTCGTATCCTTTACCCATTTATCAGTTTCCGGCTCCACCAGCCACACCTCATTCTCCCTCCCAACCTCGAAACGAATTAACCGGGTAGACAAAGGATCTCCCGCATACCCCAGCAATTGAGTATCCGCTCTTTTATTTTGGGCAGATCCCTTCGCCAACACCTGCATCGCTGCAATATCCCGTCCCAATAACCGTTTGGGAATCTCCACGAAATACCGCCCCTCCTGCACGTAAACATTAAACATCCCTTTATATCGTTGTGCTGTCGGTTTCACGAATTTCTCAATGGTAACCGCTTCTTTCACCCCCGACTCTCGCACCGAAGTCGCTTGCATTCCCTGCTCCCGCCCCTTTTTTACCTGTCCGGTCCCATCTGTCAAGCATACGCACAAACAGCACGTACACAACTCGATAACCCTAAAAAATCTTTTCATACACCTGCAATTTTAATACAATACTCTCCCAAGCACCGGGTATCCGGCACTAAAAACATACAATCAGGGAGCCGAAAAGCCTTCCGGCTCCCCCCACACAAAACAATTATTTATTCATTTCCGCATCGAACTTCGCCAAAATAGCTTTCATCATTTTGAATTTCTCGACACATTTAGGAAAATCCTGGTATAAACTCTCAAATCTTTCCTCGCTATAAGCATATACGGCAGCAATATACCCGGCAACATCAATATATTCCGTCGGATACCTCCGAACCAGTCGATCCTCAGAATACACCCCGTCCCATATCCATTCCAAAAAACCAAGTTCTCGATAGTCCACGTCATACCCTAAAGAACCGGCCGGCTTTCCTTCAAGATCCGCATACCTGCTCTCCCCATGCCAAGTCCATGTCCCTGTTCGCAACGACACGTTACAAAATTCCTTTACCTCATCAGCATACCGCACCTGAATTTCGTCAGTAATCTCCTCCGCCAAAATTCTTCCGACCCACATATTCTGCTCGTCTTCAGTCATCTTCAATATATCCGACAAATGCCCGACAACAGTTCCTATCATATTTTTATGTGCATACTCTTGGGTTTTTAAGCTTTAACACCCTGCACCGAGGACCAGCCCCGGTCTATAGCATAAAGAGTATCCACCAACAATATACTGGCAGGCTTGTATTCCCGGTAATAACGAGGCAATACTTCATCCCGGATTAATTCCGCCGCTTTCACCATCGCCGTCGTATCTGCTGACAAGACAGCTGCCGCACGGTACACTTGATTAAAAATACTATAATCAATCACGAACATCTCATAATGAATAATCGGATTTCCAAAAGAATCCGTTCCCCGATTCTCCACACCTAACGTATCATTCACAAACATCGGCATCCCGGTTTCACTATATATTTGGTAAGCCAACTCGTTAAACCGTCCGGGCTTATTCTGAATGACAAACCAATCCGGTCCCACCCCGGCAGGTTTTAAATTCTCGTCATCATTGTTACATCCGAACAATAACGTCAAGCCCAAAGAAATACATATAAAGAAATATCTATTCATAATTTCATCATTTTACAATCACATCTTTCTCAAGCATTCTTTATTGAATACCACGCTCTTCCCGCTCGTCATTCTGTTTCATCTCTCCCTTATTATAAGTTATCTCATAATCAGGAATCGGCATTAGCCAAGCCGCATCCTCTCCATAAGGTTTCAGCACATACTCTCCTTCATAAACCCCCATCCCGTTTGACACCGTGGCCGGAGCATACAACGCGTGACGGACCTCTTTTTTCTCCGGATACTTCTCACAAACGGCATATCGTCGCAAATCAAACCAACGATGACACTCGAAACACAATTCACGGCGTCTTTCCTCCCGGATAAATCTCACAAGATTCTCCCCCTGTAACCCGTCGATGGAGGTCGGGATCTCACCATTTTCAAAACGATTTTCCAATAAAGTCTTCAACGTCTGGATCGCTTCGCTTTTTCCTTGCATCGCCTGAGCCTCTGCTTTATTCAAATAAGCCTCTGCCGAACGTATCACGAAAGCGTCAAAAGCCTTTATATCCTTTGCCAACACGGACGTCTTGCGACTGAAATAACAATCCGATTTCTTTCGAGACACGGAGAAATATCCTGTCATACGTAAATCCGTTATTCCCTCTCCACTGTATTTCGAATACAACTGAAGTAATTCATCCGATGCCTTGAAACGTCCCACGTTCGTACCATCATACATTAACAAATTCATCACGTTCATCCCTTGTGTAAACAACACTTCCGGAGAAGTAGCGGAAATCATATATTGTTGTTTTAAATTTCCGGTTGACTCCGATCCGTTATCCGTCATATCAACCCCGTTCAGATCCCACAACGGGCAACCGGCCTGAATAGCCTTTTCGCTTTCAACCTCTGCCAATTCCCATTCACCCATGTACAAATATACCCGGCTCAACAAGATTCTGGCTGCAGTCTCGTTCACCCGATAAATAGTCGCCTGCTGAATCCCGGCCAAGTGATCCACAGCATTCTTCAAATCCTTCACAATCTGTTTATATATCGTCTCCACGGACTCCCGACTAAAATACTTATCCTCGATCTTCTCCGTGATATTCAAAGGCACACCCATGTCAGAAGATGCCGTTGCTTTCACGTAAGGTTTAGCGTACATATTCACTAGTAAATAATAATACGCACCTCTTAAAAACTCGGCCTCACCGGTTATCCGGTTCCTGTCTTCCTCCGGCTCGTGAGAAAACTCTTTAATTTCTGAAAGAATCACATTTAAGTATCCGATATGCTCGTATAGTTTTTTCCAGCAAGGATCGTCATAAAGAACCCCCTTTATCGTCTGAAAAGGTTTTTTTTGCCAACCGTAAAAAGGTCTCATTAACGTAAGCGGTCCCTCTGATGTCACCTTATACACTCCGGTAGCAAACTCTTCCACATCATCATCCATGACAAATAGCCACGGGTAATACAATGTACTTTGAGAAATTAGCGAACTTGACAAACTACTCGTCGCATCAGATTTCATATACCCGTTCCCGATCATCACCTCATCCAGATCCTTACACGATGATGCGTACGTCAAGTCTTTGGAATATTCTTTCAAGAAATCTCCACACGAAACACATAAAAAACATACTATTATCAAATATACTATATTTTTCATCTTTCTATATTTTAGAATGTTACATTTAATTGGAATGAATACATCGGACGAATAGACAAGTTTACCAATGAAGAAGAACCGGATTGAGAGGGGTCCTGTCCTTTCAATTTCTTACTGCAAAGAGTAAACAAATTCGTACCCGTCACGCTCACATAGGCTGATTTCAAAAGTAATTTCTGGCATAACCTTTCAGGAACAACGTACCGCAAAGAAACATTTTGCAATCTCAAATAATCCCCGGATGCAACTCTCAAATTCGAATTATCATACATTTTCCAGATATTCGAGGCAAACTCGTTCGGAATCCCACTCCACCAATAACCGCTAAGCGTACTTTCGTATTCTCTTGATGACAATAACCCGGGAATATTAGTATATCTCTCATCACCGGGCTGTTGCCAACGGCGAGTAAATTCCCGTCGCATATTCGTCTCCGGTCCCGGAGCGGCAGTTGTCCCGTTCGGATACATTTGTAACATCCGAACTTTCGACCCTATACTATAAGACAGGTTCAAATTCAACCCCCAGTTTCTCCATCCGAAATAGTTCCTGATACTTCCCTGTAAAAACGGTTCCCGGCAACCGGAACGTTCCATGACGGTCATAAACACTTCTTCCTTATCCATTTCAGCATAAACATCCCTAGTCTTCACTTCTTCCCCGTTCACCATCATTGTCTCCTCTGTCCCGTAAAACATCGGGCGACCATCTTCCGGACTCAACCCCTTAAATTTATACGAATAAAACGTGTTCAACGGACGACCGGCAATCTGCACACTACCATTCAGATAATCCGAATATTTGATCTCATCTTGAATCGTTTTATCCTTTGGTTTTATCTTATCCAACAACTGGTTGAAAACAGAACCGAAATTCGGATCAAATCTCCACACGAACCCTTTATTCTGCCCGTTTATAGAAGTCATCGTATTAATCGGCACGAAATTAAGCGTCAGCTCGTAACCTTGATTCGTCAACTCCCCTTTATTAACGGTATATTGCCCCACCCCGTTCACGAAAGAAACGGTTTTACTCAAGAAAGCATCCGTTGTGTGACGGTAATAGTATCCAATTGAACCGTTCAATTTATTATTAAACAGAGAAAATTCCACGTCAGCATTCAAAGTTGATGTCTTTTCCCATTTCAAATCCGGGTTAGGATATTGAGTAATCGTCGATTCGTACTCTCCAAAATATTCATTTGTCGTACCTTTTTTAATAATCAACCGGGGTGAATCCTGCGCTGACATATTTCCTTGGTAACCGAAAGACAATTTCAACGCCAGCGTGTTCACTTGACGCACGTTTTTCAACACATTCTCATGTAAATTCCAACGTCCGGATACAGACCAAATCGGCAACAAGCGATCATTACTCGCATCCCCGAATTTATTCGAGGCATCAATCCGCATATTTGCATTCAAAATATAAGAATTCTTATAAACATAAGAAGCACTGGCAACCAATCCCACCTTACGAGTTAAATTATCTTTCATTGTTCCACGGGCATCGTCGGATTCCAGCCAAGTATAATAATCCGGATATTTCAGCCTATTCGTCTCCTCATCCAATCCGATCTCAACCTTATCAAACAACATTCCCCGATCCGGAATATACCCCCTACGAACAATCTTAAAACCGGAATACGTCGTGGAACTTAACTCCCCGATCACGGTTGCCGTGAGCTGATGTATATTCTCCTTATCCAGAAAACGATTAAAAGTCAACTGACCACGTAAATTATACGACTCGCTTTTCGTATCATCCTGGGTTAACTCGCCACCACTCAATAATAACGTTTTATTATTATCAATAACACCCGTGGATGTTTTCAATTTTCTCAGGCACGCTGCATACCAAGTCTTTTCTCCATAATAAGTATCATTTGAAGAATGGGATATATTAAAAGAAAATTGAGCATCCGCTTTCAACCAAGACGTTAATTTATATCCCAAAGCCATTGTCAACGCCACCTGATCCGTCTCAATCTTGTTATACGAATTATTCTGTTCGTTGATAATACTGAATGGTTGATCATAAGTCTCGGTACCTATTAAATCATGCCTTTGGTAAAACCACAACTCGCCTTCCTCGTCATAGGCCCTCACACTCCGGCTCGTGTTATAAGCATAATTCATCACTCCCACCTCACTAGGCGTGTAATCCTTTTTCTGCAAATTCCCGTTTAAAGAAAAAGTCATATTAAATCGCTTATAATTAATATCAATTTTAGCCATTCCCGTGTAACGATCATTCTTCTCCTTACGGATATTTCCATTCTCGTTACTATACCCCATGGATGCATAATACCTCACGTTTTCTGCTCCTCCGGAAATACTTAAAGAATGATTATGAGAAAATGAATTTCTTAACAAGAGATCAAACCAATCTGTGTTACAAGTCTCCATATCCCTCACTCTCCGGTCAAACTCGGCATGATCAATCACCCCGTTAAAATAGTCATAAGCAGCAGCTTCGTAGCCAACCCAGCTATTCAGATTGGCAACAGCCAAACGTTTGTCTACAAGTTCCCGTGATAAATCGATTCTCTCTTTCGAATTCATCACATTCACGGACCTATCCGAGTAATGCGGACGGCGACGCAATGTACCCGTTACGGAATAAGACACCGCCGGGGCTCCCACCTTACCTTTCTTTGTCGTAATCACGATCACACCGTTAGATGCCTGCGGGCCATAAATTGCCGTTGCAGAGGCATCCTTCAACACGTCAATTCGATCAATATCATCCGGGTTCAATCCCGAAATCGCATTTCCCAATAAATTCACGAAATCAAGATCATTAATCTGTTGCGGATCAACATTCACCGGATCAGACAGGATAACCCCGTCCAGCACCCACAAAGGAGCCTGTGATCCCAGCACTGTGGTCGATCCCCGGATCTTCAACTTCGGCGCAGCACCCACCTGTCCCGAATTCTGCATGAAAATCATTCCGGGAACATTCCCTTCCAACATCTGGTCAATCGTACTCACCCCCGGCATCATAATATCGTCCATCTTCAACGAGGTCACGGAACTCGTCAAGTGACGTTTGTCCACGTTATAATACCCCGTGGAAATCACGTTCACTTCCTCCAACTCCGTCGCATCCTCCTCCAGTTTAACCTTCATCGGCTCGTCAAACTTGGCCGGAACCTCCAAACGTTTCATCCCGATAAACGAGAACACCAATATTGTATTCTCCTCCCGGGGAACCAAAAATTTAAAATTCCCGTTCATATCCGTGGCCGTCCCAACCGTCGTACCTCTCAACAACACAGCCACACCGGGTAATGGTGCTCCACTTTTATCCGTCACTTGCCCGGACAAAGTCACTTTCTTATTCTCCGCCTGTTCCACTTTCTTCTTGATCACGATCGACTGCATCTCGAACTTGTACTCGAAAGCGGTTCCCTCGAACAATTTAGCCAAGGCTGCATCCACCGTTACATCTTTCACGTCCAGCGTCACGGCTTTCATCACTTTCAACTGATCCGCGTTATACACGAAATTCAGGCTCGTTTGTTCCTTGATCTGTTTAAACACCACCTGCACGTCAACGTCCTTCACGTTGATCGTCACCTTTTGATTTTGTGCTGAAACCACGAAAGGCAGTCCCAGTAGCATCAACGCCATTAATCCCCACCTTCTCAATAGTAGTCTCATCTTTAACGAGCATAAAAAACTCGAAAAATCAAACGACTTTCTGATTTTTTTCATAGATTTGTTGATTAATATTAAACATTATGGATGTACACACAACATCCGTTATCAAACCGCGACTCGCGCCAACGATTCGCGGTTTTATCTTGAATCACTCACCGTGATTGTATTTCCTTTCAAATTAAACTGAACGGTAGCCGTCTCCCCGATCAGGTGCAACACATCCGCCACATCCGTGAACCGAGCAATAACTCCCGTAAAACGTTTCCCCTTCACGCTGTCATTCGCATAAAATACCTCCGTGTCATACCAGCGACACAAACGCTCCATGATCTCCTCGACCGTTTCGTTCTGGAACACGAACTCTCCCGCCCTCCAAGCCGTGTAGTAGTACGTATCCACGTCCGTTACTTTAACATCTTTATTTTCCAAACTAAACTCGGCCATCTGGTTCGGTTGCAGCAAACTCTCCGCCCCCGTCGACTTCACCCGAATTCCTACCTTTCCTTCTATCAATGTGGTTAAAATTTTCCCTTGATAATGCGTGTTCACGTTGAATGACGTCCCATACACCTTCACTTCCATTCCGTCCAGTACCACGTAAAACGGTCGCACGGCATCCTTCGTCACTTCAAAATAAGCTTCCCCGGACAGGAAAACCGTTCTCCGATCTTTCCCGAAAGCCACGGGATAACGAATTTCCGAATCAGAATTCAACCACACCCGTGTCCCGTCCGACAATGTCAAAGAATACTCCCCGGCACGAGGGATAATCACTTTATTATACACCAGTTCTTCAGCCTCCTGCTTCGCGTAAACCAGCGATTGCTTTTCGGCTTTCGCCAGATTTCCCTCTATTCCGGTTTCAACCACCCGGGTCGTGTCCAAGAAATAAGTTCTTCCATCATGTAACTCCAGCACGGCACGCCCACTCCCCGGTTGCACTCGTTGAGCGACAATCACCCCCTCATTCCTCCCTTCCATATTCATCCACATCCCGACAGCTATCGCTAAAGGTAAAATGACTGCTGCTGCATACCACACAAACTTCAATGATCTCCGAGGTTTTACTTCACCTTTCATTGCCCTTGCCCGTTGCATCAACTCATTTTTTTTCGCAGCCAATATACCCTTATCCATTCCAACTATAGCATCCGTCTCGCCCCCTTTAAGTGCCTGACGGTAGAAATCCCGATGCCGGGAAGACGCCGCCAACCAACTTTCCAACATCTCCCGTTCCTCCCCGGACAACTCGCCCCGAAAACTTTTCGAAATCACATCCCAATCAATATGTATATTTTCTTTTTCCATTATTTTTCATCTTCATTACACCCTAAAGACAAACTCCCTCTTCAAAATGTTTACAAGAAAACGAATTATTTTTCAAAAAAATGTTCACACCTCGGCATACTAACATTTATTACACTGGAAATAAACAAATTATATCGCAACAAATATTTTACATTACAAACCATTCGCACCCCTAAAAATACTCATTCCTCATGGATTCGATACCCTGTTACATGGTTGTCACTCGACAAATAGGCGACAATCAGGCGTCGTCGCCGCCCATTCGCCGCCTAGTCGCCCGCTTATAGCCGCCATTTTAAGGAAAGAAAAGGATATTTAACTTGACAAACGGTCATTTGTATCGTATCTTTATTCTCCTATTTAGCAAACAATACAAATAAAACAAGAGAGACATAGGCAATTATTAACAAGAACAAAGTTATGGTAGAAATTAAATCCGGTCTATTAAAAGATGCCCACGGGCGACACGATGGAATGGTCATATACCACAAAAGAGGAAAAACGTTCGGTCGTAAACTTCCCTCGTATGACGGTAATGTAGATTCTCCAATCCGGGCACGGCAAAATGCACGGTTATCGTCGGTGGTCACGCTTTATCAATCCGTGAAGAACACTTTCCTCGTTTACTCGTGGAACAGGGAAGCGAACAACAGAGACATTTCCTCCGGTTACAACCTTTTCGTCAAGGAAAATATCAACGCTTTTGACACGGATTACAATGTCGGAGATTTCGCTTTATTAAAATTTACCCTGGGAGATTTACAAACCCCCTTTCAATTCAGGCAACAAGAGGCTCCGGAAGGAATACTCTCAATTACCTGGGATACCGCCCCGTGGATTTGTGACCGCAGAAATAAGGATGAACTCGTACTTGCGGTAATTTACGACAACGAACCATTTCGGGTACAAATCATCGAAAACACGGGAATCACCCGGAATGACGGGATAGCCAATATTCTCCTCGACCAAACGAATGCCACAGAAGCCCACATCTACACCTTCTTCACAAATGCAGACAGGGACTCATTCTCGAATAGCCTTTACTACAAGATAAAATTGAAGTAACCCCTATTATCCTATCTGAAATCCAAAATTTTAAATCTAAAATCAGTATGGCTATCATTCATTCACATATTTTCGATAACGCATCCGGTTCCGTGGGGAACGTCACGATAAGCAGGTACAAAGGGAAAAATATCGCCAAAGGAAAAATATGTTTTAAAAGCAAAAAACAATCCGCAGCACAAGTCTGTCAGCAAATTCGCTTTAAAGCACTATCTGACATTGCATTCCATTTTTACACGGCAATACGAGCCGGATCACCTCACCAGTCGTGGTCGACCTCCCGGGTTCAATTTATCGGACTCAACCAAAACACCGTAGAAGTTGATGAAGAAACCCTAAACGTCACGTTCCATCCGGAGCGAATTACTTTCACGACAGGTAACTTGACTCCTCCTGTGGTAAATATTCGTATTCAAGAAAACAAACGTATCATTCACGCAGAATGGCTACGTCAACCACTCAGTCCTATTGCCAAAGATGAAGACGACTTATTTCTGGTCATTTATGACACTCAAGAGCAAGACTCATTAGCTTATCCGTTAGGTAAACGAGGACTACCCGGAACAAAAAAATACCCTTTACACGAAGATTTTACCCCGGCCAACTGTATCGCTTACGTGTTCGCTCTATCTCCTATTAACAGGAGAGCCTCCGTCTCCAAATATTCAAATATCATCCTGGAATAATCACCGATCTATAAAAATTCTACCAAGAGCGCAAAGAACAAGCACGTAGTCATACGTGGCAAACGCTTGTTTCAAGCGCTCCATACCCCGGTGCAACTGTGCTTTCACGGTGTTCTCATTCATATCAAGTCGAGCTGCAATCTCAGCGTACTTACAGCCTTCCACGAAACGTAAAAGACACACTTCCCGACACTTTTCCGGCAACTCGTCAAGCACTTGCCGAATACGGGCAAGGAGTTCTTCATCATCTACCATATCCACGTTCTGCGACTCGATATAGGCCTCCATGTACTTACGATTATTACGATCTTCGATTTGCAGACTTTTCAGGTAATTCAAACAACCATTACGAACGGATGCAAAAAGATAATGTTGAATGGAAGATGTTAACTCCAAACGTTCGGCATTCTCCCATATTTTCAGAAAAACATCCTGCACGATGTCATGCGCTTTATCAGAATCATAGATATACTTTTCCGCGAAAAGATACAACTTCTCGTAATATGTATCGAAAAGAACAGACAAAGCTGTTTCATCCCGACGTTTCAACCCCATAAGTATATCATCACTATCCATGCACTATTTTCACCTATTTCAAGGATTTATTACTCGCAAAGATAACGAATCATCAACAATATCAAACTTCTACACCTTATAAAATACGATACACCTTCCACTCTCGCCTAAAATCACGTTACTCCGGTCAAAGAACTACCATTCTCTCCACTCTTCCGTCACGTCCTCATCGGTCTTCAACCCGGCCACATTTACGGCCGTAATGATAAATTTACAAATATCTTCCCGCTGATCCGTCTCGATCAGTTCATACTCGCACTTCTCGTTCAAAACATTCAAAGCCAGCACAGTTTCTTTAACCTGTCCCATGATGATCTCCTTGTTTTCATCAGCCCGAGACAAAGCATCAATAAATTCCAACAGAATCTCCTCACAAGTCTTCACGTCTTTCTTCCCGTAAGCCGGAACAAATCCTTCCATCTCGTCATCTTCCTCTGGGATCAAGTACTCATACATTGAAGTCAATACATCTTCTCCCAAACTATTCTTTAAATCTTCCAAACTCATCTTAATCCATTATTTTTAATCAAAACACCTTTTCAAAAATACAGAAAAACACTTTATTACTCAACAATCCCATTATCAAGTTCAAAAATATCCTCCACGGATACCTTAAAATACCGGGCTATTTTTAACGCAATTATTGTAGAGGGAACGAATTTACCCGTTTCTATCGTGTTAATCGTTTTACGAGTAACCCCTATAGCAACGGCCAATTCCTCCTGACTTATATTTTTCATTGCCCGATACACTTTTATTTTATTATTTAATTCCTGAACAGCCATAAGCACTATTGTCTGTATAAAAAGAATCTACGCAATTCCGTTACGACAACCGCAACATAAACAATTGTCAGACATATTACCCGTACAGGTATATCCACAAAATCACTCAAAAGAAACAAAAGTATAACATAAATCAAGGTTGAATAAAAACCGGTCACTAATGCCTTATAATCAAAACTCAAGTACATTTCGTTCATTAGTGCTTGTTGGAGAACTTGATCTCCCTTGATTTTCCGAAATACCCGGAATACCTTTATTACCGCATAAATAAACAAGATTCCAAATACAGAACTTATAACAGCTACAATCGCCATCAGAAATTTATTTAATGGAAGTTCCATCAATATTATCCCCGGGAACCAGAAAATAAAAGCAATACCACGAAGAAAAAGCGATTTAAATCGCTCGACTTCCACCTGTTCAATTTTAGAATTTTCCATGACACCAATCATTTTTTATTAAACAACATGATAACCTTTAGGTTATAAAAAGAAACCTTTAGGTTACAAATGTATATAAAAAATAGCATAAACCAATAAATTCAAATTAATATTTAATATTCAATCTTCAAAGTCATACCCTCCACGGCTACTCCTTTTGACCGGGTAATTGGTAATTTTTGTTCTTCGCTGACTCCTAATGTTTCTCCTTCCCGTAGCGTCACGTCCGAACCGATAACATAATAGGCTATTTCAAGCATGAATCTTTGCAACTCGGGGAAATTATGTTTACTTCCCAATATCTCGATCTCTTCTTTCCCGAAAGCTGTCATCCCGTACGTGTATATATTATTTCCCTCCTCGTTCCGGTACAGGCCCAAATACACCCAAGTCAACACGGGTAAGTTTTCCTCATCTTCCTTCATCATATTGGCCACCTCGATATAAAATTCCGGTTGAAACACTGTCCCGGAAACATAAACGCCAATAGCATTGGGCTGTTTCAAACAAGTAGCGATCACTTTCACGTGTAACTTACCTGCTTCCACCGGGGTCAAGCCATGAGCAAGAACAGCTACCAGCACGTGAGCTTTATGCGTCTTCGTTACCTCTACGGCTTTCGGCCACATATAATTTGTCTCTGCATAATACTCGGCCTCTCCATCCGGAACTCTTGCCGGCATGAGACTGATAGCCACTAAAGTTTCACCGAGATAAAACACCCGGGTCGATTCGTCTGCACTCGCATCATCACTGGCCATATCTCCCGGCTTATCGGATGGCTCTATTCCCCACTCCGTCTTCAAATCTGCCATGACCTTATCCACGTCGAAACTTACCGAGTTTAGCAACACGGACCCGCAAAAGGTCCCGGCCTTCTCTTCCCCGTTCTCCACTTTCCCATCGTCTTCCTCCACACCTGTAACTTCAAAAAATGACAGGCCGTTAGAAATATCCTCAATCAATGAAGTAAATTCTTCATCCCCCGGCATCAAAACTAATCCCTTCTTGGCAGCCTCCAACGCCTCTTCGGTTCTTTGACATCCATACAATAATTTGCTATACACCAACCATCCCCACGGGTAACCAGCCTCCACCGTCACCGCACGTTCGGCATACGGCAAAGCCTCCTCTAATCGCATCTGATGCATCAACGCAACAGCCAACCGGTAATTCCAAACACCACTCTCACGTCCTTGGTCTTCCACTTTACGTAACCACTCTTCCGCATCATGGTAAAATCCCTGATTCAAATAAGCATAAGCCACGCATAATACCGCCTCGTAATATTGCCCGGGAGTTTTCAATTCCGGCAACACCTCTATAATTGCATCGTAATCTTCCTCTTCCGCCCAATCCCGGATCTGTTTCATTAAAACCTCAACACTCGGATATTCCATATTTCTATTGTTTAAATTATTATTACATCAAAAAAGCCAATAACAGCCCGCAAATAATAATGATTATAGAAAGTAAGATCATCCCTACACGATACCCTTTCTCTCCCCACAAGTATCCTAACCAATACAGGAAACCAAAGGGGCGAGTACCTTGCATTTGCAACACCCATTTCCATTTCTGAATAGCCCCGATCAGCATGACTATCCCAAACAACGGGATGAGCCATACCGTATATTCGGCCGGAATGTCCGAAGACAGGTCTTTATCCTTCATACAACCTCTTTTTGCATCGCAGCAAATATAAAGGAATAAATTGGAAATGTACTCCCGGAAGTCTCTTATTTAAAATTTATTCCAGATTCTTTCCAGAATAAATTGCTATTTTTGTTCTACAAAATTTCAACGCCATGAAGATATTAATCATTGAAGACGAAAAAGACTTGCGAGAAGTGATGACTCGATCACTGGAGAAAGAACGTTTTGTCGTGGAGACAGCGGCAGACTATTCTACAGCCCTGCAAAAGATCAATGATTACGACTACGATTGTATCTTGCTGGATATTATGCTCCCCGGGGGTAGCGGACTTTCGATTCTGGAAGAGCTGAAGAAATTAAAGAAACGGGAAAGCGTGATCATCGTGTCGGCTAAGGATTCCATTGAAGACAAGGTTACGGGGCTTGACCTCGGTGCTGATGATTACCTCGCAAAACCATTCCACTTGGCAGAATTACACGCGAGGGTGAAATCCGTGATCCGACGCCATCAAACCGACGGGAATACCGAGATTGAAATTGAAAACCTAACCGTCCGTCCCGACGATCACACCGTGTTCATCAATGGAGAAGAGCTGAAACTCAATCGAAAAGAATTTGACTTGCTCTACTATTTTGTCACCAATCCGAACCGATTGATCAACAAAACGACATTGGCTGAATCCGTGTGGGGTGATAACATTGATCAAGCCGACAGTCTCGATTTCATCTATTCCCAGGTAAAAAATTTACGCAAAAAGATGAAAACCGCTGACGCTATCCCGGAAATAAAAGCCGTGTACGGGTTCGGCTATAAACTAATCACAACACCGGAAGCATGAAACTCATCCACCACACGATAAGCAAACTCTCGATCGTGATGATTATTATCCTCACGTTCTGGGCTGGCTTTTTCTTTTTTAGCATACTGGATGAAATTCTGGACGAGACGGATGATAGCTTGGAAAACTACAAGCATCTTATTATTCAACAGGTTTTGAGGGATACAGCCGCAATTAATAATAGTAGCGATTTAATGAGTCAATACTTCATAAAAGAAATACCTGAAGAGCAGGCTATTCATTACAAAGAACGATACTTTGACTCGACACGTTTTTACGAACTTGAATACGATTTTGATCCTGTACGAGTACTAAAGACAGCCTTTCGGGGAGAGGATAAAAAGTTTTACGAGTTAACGATCATGATCTCAACCCTGGAACAGGACGATATGATCGAGGCGATATTATGGTCGATCGTGATTCTGTATGTCTCGCTACTTGTTTGTATACTGATCGTTTTTGAGGTCGTTTTCAGAAAAAGCCTGGCCCCATTCTACAAACTACTGGGCTGGCTGAACAAATTTACCCTGGGCGGGAAAAATCCCCCATTGGAGAACCCTACCAAGATAAAAGAATTCCGCCAACTAAACGAGACGATACTTAAAATGACCCGGCGAAACGAAGAGATGTATTCCCAACAGAAACAATTCATTGAAAACGCATCCCACGAACTCCAGACCCCGTTAGCAATCTGCCGGAACAAGCTGGAATTATTGGCAGAACGGCCGGATTGCACGGAAGGACAACTGGAAGAAATCGAGGACATCCACCGGAATCTGGGACGTATCGTGAAACTCAATAAATCCCTGTTGCTCCTTTCCCGCATCGAGAATGGCCAATTCCACGAAACGAAAGAAGTGGAATTCAACCCGATCATAAAAGAACTCGTGGAAGATTTTCAAGAAATTTACGAGCATAAAAAACTGCACGTGGAAGTGGAAGAAAATGCCGCTTGTAAAGTTCACATGAATGAATCACTAGCAAATATATTAATCACGAACCTGTTGAAAAACGCCATGATACACACCCCGAACGAGGGAAGTATCACTATTCGCGTACAATCAACCGGAATCACTTTCACCAACAGCACGGATGGTCCCTCTTTGGATCAATCCCGCCTTTTCACTCGTTTCTATCAAGCCGACAACAAAAAAAGTGATTCCACCGGGCTAGGATTGGCAATTATCCAAAGCATCGTCCACCTTTACCATTTTCACATTTCCTACTCCTTCGATGGGAAACACCGATTCGATTTACGATTTTAATATATCATTCTGTGATTTCCGATTCAATGATTCCGTGATTAAAAAAGGCACACATTCACGGGGAAAAAATCACTTAATCGGCAATCATCAAATCACAGAATCTTCAAATTTTTAAATCTAAAATAATTTCGATTCCCAAATCTTTCCCAAATCACCCCTTTACTTTGTTCTCAGAAATTAGAACAAAGAATACAAACATTAAAATTTATATGCCATGAAAACAAGAATGACCATTTTCGTTTCTTTATTGTTAGCCGGATTTGCTTTCACTAGCTGTGAGGATAGTGACGATAACTACACGCCGGATGAAAAAATCGTGAACGTGCTATACGAAAAATACCCGAACGCACAGCGTGTCGACTGGGAATTACAACACGACCACTACGTGGCAGACTTCTATGACAACAACATCGAGAAGGAGGCATGGATCACCACCAAAGGGGAATGGGTGATGACTGAAAGCGACATATTGTTTAACAATCTCCCGGATGCCGTACAAACCGCATTCAACGAGTCGGAATACAAAGACTGGAGAGTAGACGACGTGGACATGCTGGAAAGAATTGAAATGGAAACCGTATACGTGATCGAAGTTGAAAAAAGCAAACAGGAATTTGATTTATTCTACGCTGAAGACGGAACTTTAATAAAAGCGGTAGAAGACATTGACAACAACAACAATTATCAACCGAACACGGTTCCTGAAGTCCTGAAAAATTTCATTAACGAGAAATATCCACAAGCAACCATCGTGGACATTGAAGTCGAAAAAGGAATTACCGAGATCGACATCTTACACGAAAACAAAGCAAAAGAATTACACTTCAATAGTGCTAACGAATGGTTATACACGACTTGGGATGTTAGAGAAAGAGAGATTCAAGACATTGCAACCAAAGTGCTGAATGATAACCCGGGATTCAAAATTGATGATATTGATTACAAAGAAAGCGCGGACGGAAGTGAAGTATACATCTTCGAATTGGAAAAAGGCAATCAAGAAATTCACGTAACAGTGAATATGGAGGGAAATGTTGTAAAATGATAGACAGGTAACATTTAAATTGCAGTAACGTAAAACAAGAGGATCTTAAATTAGAAATTATGAAAACAACATTAGTTACCGCACTAATCCTACTCTCCACCACGTTTGCTTTCAGTAGCTGCAAAGACAGCAGCTACACGCCACCCAAAAACGTCGTGAGTGCCTTTAAAGCCAAATATCCCTCGGCAAAACGAGTAGAATGGGAAGTGAAAAACACGTATCAAGTGGCCGAATTCCATATCGACTTCACGGAAGTCGAGGCTTGGTTTGACAACAACGGCCAATGGGTGATGACCGAAAGTGACGTCAAATATAACTCCCTGCCCGTGGTAATCCGCAATAGTTTTAAATCCGGAGAATACGGGAGATGGGAAGTAGAAGATGTTGACAAGCTGGAAAGAGCCGGGATGGAGACAATTTACATTATCGAGGCAGAACTCGGGGAACAAGAAGTTGCCTTGCACTACTTGGAAAATGGAACGCTAGTAAAAACCCTCATGGATAACGATGGACGGGGATATCAACCGGAGAGCGCTCCCAAAACAGTCCTACAATTCATTCAGCAGAAATACCCACAGGCCAATATCGTGGAAATCGATCAGGATAAAGGGTTACTAAAGATTGATATTATTGATCAACAAATCATGAAAGAAGTCGTGTTCAACCACCAGAATCAATGGGTTGTCACCACTTGGGAAGTTTCACACAATAATGTACCAACCAACGTGATGAATGTACTGAAAACTTCTTCCTACGCGAATTACCGGATTGACGACATTGATTATGAAGAAAGAGCAGACGGTTCGCTCGTTTACATTTTTGAAGTTGAACAAGGGGATCGGGAATTCGATGTCACGATAGATGCCAACAATCTCAAAATTGTATCCGCAATACCGAAAAATTAATAAACGAAAGGGTGCAAAAGTTCGTAAGGTTTGTAAAGTTATAAGGTTTATCCCTCAGACTGAATCCATCGGCAACAAAGTTGCCGTAGATAAGGCGCCCGCTAGGGTCAATGGACTTTATGAACTTTTAGAATCGAAGGTTCTACTTTATAAACTTTACAAACGAGGGGGGCAAAAGATTTTTGCCCCCCTCTTATTTTTCTTACAAGTGTAATTTCACTTCTACCGGTTTCTCTTTCACTTTCACTTCTTCACCAACCCACTGACCGTTTTTATCGAAATAATTCAAAGTATACACTTTATTTTTTTCCACCATAAATTCCAACACGTCATTCATATCCTGTCTAGGTCCGGCAGTACGTCCACCACCGATTTGATCTTTACCGCAGAAAATATCCACGTTGGCAGCTACCCGATCATCAGATTTACGCATATTGCGTTTATCTTTAAACATCATGACTTTTAGAGGTACGTAATTTCCTCCGGCCAATTGAGATTGATAAACCTCTTGATAAATATCCAGATAACGTTGAGTGACATTGATAGCAGGCACGTACTTAATATTAAAATCCCAAACTAACGGGAAACTCTCCCCCGTCGGTTTAAAAGAAGAGGCCCAGATTGCGTGCATACGATCTTTGGGATCAGCTTTCCCGGCATCGGCAAGGAACCAAGAACGATCGAGCTCGTTCGGGTAATACTCGGTAAAATACCATTTACCGTCCAACCAAACCTCGCACCAGTTATGATTCCCTCGGTTATCATGCCAGTTGGCAGTCCCGGCAATACGGGAAGGAATACCCACCGAGCGCAAAGCATCCGTCAATAAAATAGACAGACCGCTACAAGAGGCCATTCCCTGACGAATAGACTCTGACGGGTTCTGATCCGGTTTCTCGCGGGCCGTGTTGTAATCCACCTTCACTTCATCCCGGATGTTCTTGTTCACGGCTTTAATTGCCTCCTCCAATGTTTTGCAATTCTCCACGTAAGGAGCGAATCTCTTGTAGAAATCGGCACGCCATTGATCTCTCTCCTCGTTCAGTGAAGCGTAAGGCAACACGTCATTCAAGAAAATAGAATCCGGCACGCTCTTCGCCCAGGCAAAACGATTACGAGCTTCATAGGCCAATTTCACATTCGACAACAAATCATCCCCTTTCATCGTTTTCAAATCCCGCTCCGGCATGTAAGAAATCAAAAAGGCCACGCCTTCCTTCATTTCCGGAGTAGCACTTTCCAACGCTTTTGCCAGTTCCGGCTGATTCGTTCCCGACGTTTCTAAAGCTTTGTCCAACAAAGCATGATATTTTTCCGGCACTCCCGGATACTTCGCACATGCAAAGCACATGCAACACAACAACAAGATAAATGTACTTCTCATAAATTAATATTGTTTATTACTAAAGTATTTCATGAACTGGGCTCTTTCATAAAGATCCGGGTTCTCGATGGACGAATAGGAAAGCATTCCCCGGTAATCCCCGATTGTCTTGAAAGCTTTCGAGTCCATCCATTTCCCGATAAAATTATTTATATCCTCGATCACGTGAATACCCTTCTCGTAAAGAACAGAACAAACTTGAACCGTTGTCGCACCTGCCAACAATAACTTCACGGCAGCCTCACCACCATGCACGCCCGTGGATGCAGAAATTTCCAACTTCTTATCCTTCCCGGCCAAAATACCGGTCCATCTCAAGGTTGTCCTCAATTCGGCAGCCGTACTAAACACGGATGCGGCCCCCATCTCCAATGTATTAATATTTATATCCGGCTCGTAGAATCGATTGAATAACGTGGTCGCGTTCGCCCCGTAAGCCTTGATTTTATCCACGAAAGCGGAAAGGTTCGTGAAATAATGACTGATCTTAACGGAAACAGGTATCTTTATCTGGCTCTTGATGGATTTCACGATCTCAAAATACACATTCTCCACTTCCGCACTCTCCTTAAACTCGTTCACCGGCAAAATGAAGACATTCAACTCCAGCGCATCTGCCCCAGCCTCTTCCAACTGGCGAGCAAACGAAACCCATTCACCACCACTAAAACAGTTCACGCTGGCAATCACGGGTATCGTCAAACGACTCTTGGCATTACGAACCAATTCCACGTACTTCTGTATCGTGTTGGAACGAATGTACGCTTTGATATAATCCTCGGCCTCCGGGTAAGCATCACCCATCCCGTAACCGGCCTTGAACACACCGGAAGTCTCCTCGTTAATCTGTTCCTCGAAAATAGATTTCAACACCACGGCTCCCACTCCTGCTTTCTCCATCTCGACCATCTTCTCCACGTCGGACGTTAAACCGCAACTTCCCGCGATAATCGGACTCCGTAACTCCAGTCCCATGTATTTCGTCTTCAAATCTGCCATAATGATTTATTTAAATAGTTAATAATGAATCTTTCAAATTATATATTCGCGTAATTTCTCGCACCGAAAATGGAACTCCCCACACGTACCATCGTACTTCCTTCCTCCACGGCTATCCGGTAATCTCCGGACATCCCCATGGATAATTCCTTGAATTCAGGGTTCTCTGCGAAATAAGTTGTCTTCAACTCGTCAAAAATCTCTTTCAGGTGATGAAATTCCCGTCTGACCTGCACCTCATCATCCGCGTTCGTCGCCATCCCCATCACGCCCACGATCTTCACGTTCTTCATATTCTTGTAATCGGCACTCTCCAAAAGAGCTTTGGCCTCTTCCATATCCAACCCGAACTTGGTTTCCTCACTGGCTATATAAAATTGCAGCAGGCAAGGGATCACCCGATCATGTTTTTTCCCCTCCTTGTCAATGGTCTCCAGCAATTTCAAGCTCTCCACACCATGAATCAAAGAAACGAAAGCGGCCATATACTTCACTTTATTCGTTTGTAAATGACCAATCATGTGCCATTCTATATCTTTAGGAAGTACCTCGTACTTCTCCGCCAACTCCTGTACCCGATTTTCCCCGAATACTCTCTGCCCAGCCTCGTATGCCTCCACTATCGCCTCCACGGGCTTTGTTTTCGATACGGCTACTAATTTTACCCCTTCCGGTAAACTACCGGCAATCTCTTTCAAATTTTCTACAATACTGCTCATTCCTTTTCAACATTTAACATGCCCTTGAAATACTACGGACTCACAAATATAACGTAAAATCAGGATATAATGTCAGGGTACAAGCGTTAAAAATTAACGTTTATATTCTTCCGTTACAGGTTCTCGGGCCACAAGTTGCAAGTTAATTGAAATTTACCCGTGGATGGCATTCTCGCAGCCCGAAGAAGAGACAAAGTAAAAAACGTTTCATGTTCTTCTACTCTCACGGAATTTTGTTAATTTTGAATCTTGAAAAAGTGGAAACATGCACAGGTATTTTATTGAATTAGCATATAACGGAAGTGAATATAACGGTTGGCAGATACAACCCAATGCCCCCTCTGTCCAGGAAGAAATCAACAAGGCACTTACCCTCCTGCTAAAACAGGAAATCAACGTGACCGGGGCCGGACGAACGGACACGGGAGTACACGCCTCGTTTTTTGTGGCCCACTTTGATAGTGATGTTGTCATAGCCCACACGCAAGCCCTAACGGACAAGCTCAATCGTTTCTTGGGAAAAAACATTGCGATCAAAGATATTTACACCGTACACCCTGACATGCATGCTCGCTTTTCGGCTATCTCGCGTACGTACAAATATTATATCAATAAAAACAAGAATCCGTTTACTTACCCGTTTGCCTACCGGCCGCATCCCTTACCGGACATCCGGTTAATGAACAATGCTTGTGAACTTCTCCTACGTTACGAGGATTTCACCAGTTTCTCCAAACTGCACACGGATGTAAAAACGAACATCTGCCATTTGATGAAGGCCAACTGGGAAGAAACGGATGAACAACTTGTATTCACGATCAAAGCCGATCGTTTCCTGCGTAACATGGTACGTGCCATCGTGGGAACATTGTTGGATGTAGGGCAAGGACGTATCACGCTGGAACAATTCCAACAGATTATTGAAAGCAAGGATCGATGCAAAGCTGGAACTTCCGTTCCCGGCAATGCCTTGTTTCTTTGTGACATTGAATATCCCCCGTGTAAACTATAATACTGAAACACATGAAAACAAAACTATTCATCATATCCTTTTTCCTGTTTTTACTCACGACGAGTACTTCTGCCTCCGTCAAGTTATCCAAAGATGCCACGATCAGCATTCTGACGTGTTCCCCGGGTAACGAACTTTACTCGCTGTTCGGACACACAGGCATCCGGGTAGTGGACAAAGCAAACAACATGGATATTGTTTTCAATTACGGGACGTTTGATTTTGCAACCCAGGGATTCTATTTCAAATTTGCACGTGGCCTACTCCCCTACCAATTATCGTGTTCCGAGTTTCGTCGTTTTTTATCTTCCTACATTTATGACGAGCGTAGCGTGTATTCCCAGACCTTAAATTTGGATTCCATTCAAAAGCAATACTTGATGGACTTGCTCGTTGAAAATTATGAACCTGCAAACCGGGAATACCTTTACAACTTTCTATATGACAATTGTTCAACCCGGGTTCGGGACATCATTGAGAAAAGTACAGACAATCAAATCACATGGATTGCTCAGCCTTCCACGAAAAGTTTTTGGAACCTTCTGGATGAATATCTAGGTCGTTCCCCGTGGATTCAATGGGGTATTCACACGATCCTTGGCTCTCCCGCAACCTCCACGGCTACCATCCGGGAACAAATGTTTCTTCCCGATTACCTCATGTATCGTTTAGATTCCGCGGCATATAATGGAACTCCACTCGTGCAGCCGATAGAGACAATATATGAAGCACCGGAGCAGGATCTTTCAACACCCTGGTACTTCTCCCCGTTCTTTGTTTTTGCCATTTGTACGCTTGCACTCATTTTACTTTTACAAAAGGTAAAAAGCCGCCGTTTGCTAAAAGCTATCGCTATTCCCTTCTTTATCGCGACAGGCGTTGTCGGGTGCCTCATCGTCTTTTTGTGTTTTTTCACGAAACATCCCACGATGTTCCCCAACTTCAATGCCTTCTGGGCAAATCCGTTAAACCTCATCGCCGCATTCTTCCTCGGTAAACGCACTCTACCGTGGATCATCAATAAATACTTGTTCATCTACCTCTACCTCTTGATCATCGGTTTTTTGCTATGGTTCCTGTTCGTTCCGGCAGTTCCCTATGCTTCCATGGTCATCATGGTATGGATGATATACCTCTGCATCCGTCTTCGACAAAGCGGGAAATAATATTTTTCGAGATTCTTTGCCTCAGCTCTTGCAGATTGAAATAAAACCTCTATATTTGCACTCGCAATTCAGCGATGGTGCCATAGCTCAGTTGGTAGAGCAAAGGACTGAAAATCCTTGTGTCCCCGGTTCGATTCCTGGTGGCACCACAAAAATAGAGAAAACGGAGAAAACCCTTGAATTTCAAGCAAATTCGAGGGTTATTTTTTTATCATCCACGAATATTTGAGCGAAAAAGTGCATCTCACATAGCTTAATTCGTGGGTGATTTTTTTTACACGAAAATCTCCCACAATTGAGGTGATAAAACACTGTATTACATCATATTACCAAATAGCATTAATCGAGCAATCCTCACCTTTGAATTTACAAATTTAACAGGAGAGATTATGCAGAAACAAACTTTTAGCGTGCTGTTTTTTTCATCAGGAAAACAAAACTTTTGAAAACGAGTGAAGCACCCATTCAAATGAGAATCACTTTAGCTAGTCAGAATATAGAAATCCAACTAAAACGAAGAGCTAAGCCAATATGATGAACTACCAGTCATCATCATCTAATAATTCCAATGCAAAACCTTTAATTTTTTTCCCATCTCTTACGAGATGAAGCAAATACATCGGTTTAGTATGATTAGTAAAATTGCCCGAGTATCCAGTCTCTTTAAAGTTTGTAGCACCGCCTGACCACAAGTATTTTAAATCCCTTGAGTTTCTGTTTCTATCAAACGGGTTATAAAAATGCGAGTAGCGATCGAGAACTGGTTTCGAAGAATAATCCAGTAATGAAATATAAAGCAAAGGTTTCACGGGTAAGGTATACTTGAAATCAACTCTAGGAAATAAATCTAAATTTACATCAAATTTATTTAGAGTCAGTTTGTTCAAATATATTGAATCTCCACGCGTAAAAATATCTTTTGCGGAAACTAATTTTAGCGTGCTATCACGGGAAAATGAAAAATATATTTCTTTTTGTTCTTTCAATCTTACCGAATCAAGAAACAACCTTCTCCATAATTTCTTTTTTGCATAAAAATCGTATTCTGAAGATCTAGTCATCTTTTGGGCAGATAATACACCCAAAAATATAATTTGAATAACCAATAAAATAAACACACGTTTCATAATCGTGATTTTTGTTAGATCCTATACAAATTTACAAAGATTATTTCTAATAATAAAACTATTTAGCTAAATTAAACATGAAAATTTAAGTTATATGCAACAATTTGTTGATTATTTTTTAAAAAACTTATATACGATTTTTTATATTTACTCCCAAATTCATCATGCAATGACAAAGATTATCTTAAAAAGACCGCTTTTAGAAAGCGAAAAGGCTGTTTTAGAGAAAACAGCGATAAAAGAGTTGGTAGAGTTCGAACGTTTTTGTCGGGACAATGCCTTATGGGATGAAATGGCTAGATGCTATGCAGTCGATTCTCACGTGAATATTTCATGGTATCAAGGAACAGGACGCGGGTTTGCAGAGGCTTCCAGCAAAATGAAAAATTATGCTCCACATAAAATTCACAACACTCAAACATGGCTTAATGGCAACAAAGCTGTCACGATCATGATGGCAACGATTCAGATGCGCATGGAACTTGATGGGAACCCGGTGGAAATATCCTCTGACACGAAACTAATTTTCCGTACGCAAAAAATTAATGATCAATGGTATATTGTCGGTTTTGAATCTATATATGAAAAAGATTCGATCACACCTGTTTTTCCTAACAATAACATTCATATCCCCACGGACGAAATATCGAAATACAGGCAGAGTTATGCCAGCATTATTTACATGACCAAAAGAAACGGTATGACCGTTAATGAAAACCTCCCGGGTATCAACCGCCCTGATCTAGTCGAGAAATTGTATACCGAGGTGGATGAATGGTTATGTGAATGAAAATTTCATCTCACCACTAAAAAGAATCATTCAATATCAAACCCTTAATTATTCTAGGACATCTCCCAACCAACACGTAACAAGGGGATAACTAAAAGATAAAGATGACTCCACTCAGCTATATCTCGGCTTTAAGTCGTCTTTATCTTCGTTTTGTCCAATATCCTGCAACTTATTTCGGTAGTATAATACATAAATTATTCAAATTATACTGGAATTTTTTTTTCTTATTTTACTTTTGTGGTCGCAAAATGAATAACAGAAGATGAAAAAGGATGAATTAAAAGGCCATTTATCCATGACCACAGCCAATATGATGTGGGGATTGATGTCTCCCATCTCGAAAATGGTACTTATTACCAGCATCATAACACCTTTCATTATTGTCGAAATCCGGGTTATCGGGGCTGCCATCTTATTCTGGATTGCCTCCATTTTCACCAAACGGGAACACGTGTCCCCTCCTGACCTGTTGAAACTATTCTTCGCCTCCATGTTAGGAGTGCTTTTCAACCAAGGATTGTTCACCATAGGACTTGGCATGACCTCCCCGGTAGATGCCTCCATCATCACAACAAGTACTCCTATTCTAACAATGATCATTGCCGCAATCTACCTGAAAGAGCCTATCACAAGCAAGAAAGTATCGGGTATATTTCTAGGTGCCTCCGGAGCCTTATTATTGATCGTAAGTAACCAAAATACCGGAGGAACAACTCATAACAGTAATATTTGGGGAGATATTGTTTGCCTCACTGCCGAACTTAGTTTCGCCCTATATCTTGTTCTGTTCAAACAACTCATCAGTCGTTACACTCCTATCACACTCATGAAATGGATGTTCACTTATGCGGCAATATGTATCATTCCATTTTCTTTTCAAGACATAACACATCTGGAATGGTTGTCACTTGAACCCAATATATGGTATGGTCTCAGCTTTATCCTGCTGGGTAGCACGTTCGTCAGTTACTTGTTGGCACCTATCGGGCAACGCTATTTACGTCCTACCGTGGTAAGTATGTATTGCTATGTTCAACCGATTGTCGCAAGCTGTGTTGCTGTTTATTGGGGTATGGACTCGTTCAACCTGTTAAAAATCATCGCTGTTATTTGCGTTTTTTCCGGAGTTTTCCTGGTAACACGTAGTAAAAGTCGGGCAGACATGGAGGCGGCCGTATGAAAGCGTTATTCTCCAAAATCATCCCTTACGTAACTGTGCTACTCGCCATGCTGGCCTGGGCTTTCGGGTCTGTCCTTTACAAAGAAACACTGATTGCTTGGTGGGAACCACTCTCGATGGCTCTTATACTCGCTATTGCAACTCTGTTTTTCGCAAAAAAATGGCAATGGCTAACTCGTTCCGATAATAACATATTGAATGGTATATGCCATCTATTTCACGCAAGCGCTTTCTGTTATCTCATGATCTTGGGCGGAAACTTCATGCTCGCAGATCCGTCTTCTACCCGGGAAGAAAAAGTAACCGTACTATCAAAACATATCGAAACACACAAGCAAACCCGTAGAGTCGGAAACCACCGTTATGTTCCAGCCGGGGAAAGAAAAGAATATTACCTGCAAGTAATTTTCGAAAACGGGACACGAAAAAAACTCCCGGTTTCACTCTCCACCTATAACAAGACACGTACTAACGCAACCAGAACTCTAACCTTGGAAAAAGGATTCTTTGGTTATACCATCATCAAAAAAGGAATATAAAAATCAGTTCTGCCGGTATAGATCATTTGCCTGTTGAAATTTGGATGCCATCTGTTGCACCAACATAGGTGGTGATAGCACCCGAATCCCTTCGGCAAATCCACAAATCTCCCGTCTTAGCTCTTGATTTATAACCACCTCTATCTCGAACACGATAGACCCATCTTTTTGTCTTTCCACCACCCGTTGCGACTTATGCAGAGGTTTGGTTTCCACGTATGGAGCGTTGAGTCGATCTACCCAAAAACGAACCACTTCAGCCCTTGATCCTGTGTTTTTAGTTACCCCGACAAGATCGTCAAAAAACGTGACCGGATCAAACACCGTGCTTTCCCTGTAAGATTCCTCTTTAGCGATTTCAAGACTATGAATACGGTCAAGTGCCAAGTTTACAAGCACGGACGTTCCCTGTTTTACCCCGAACACGAACCAACGATTCCGATACTCTTTCAGTAAATAAGGATAGAACAAAAACGATGACGCGGATCGGGCCTTGAAAGACCGGTATTTCATCCGCAGCACTTGTTTGCTCACCACCGCGTGATAAATCATATCCAGATAATCAATCCCCTTCAGACTCTCGTTCTTCTCGAAATCAATCACCGGGATTGTTTTCTGACGGGCTGAAGTCACATGATCCTCCAAACGACTGATAATATCCCCCATATTCGAGAAATAAGAGAACCCTTTAAACTGGCGCAACACCTCTACGGCCTCCGACATCACTTTCAAATCCTGCTCCGACAAGGGAGTGTTCGTGATACTATACTCCTCGTCTTCGTATTTATAGTATTTGTTATCATATACCACGATCGGGGCATTATAACCCAATTTCTCGCTACGCATCATTTGTATATCCATCTGAATCGTGCGTCGACTGATTCCTTTCGTGATCCCCTCGTACTCGTACAAGGCATCGGAACACGCGTCAATCAAATCTTCAAGCGTCCATCTTCTATATTTGTTACGCAGGCAGTTATCTATTGTTTTATAACGGATTAGGGCATTACGATTCGCTGGCATAAAAACAGGATAAAAATTATTTTTTCAAAAATATGAAAATAATTTCAGTTACGCAAAAAGCTTGCGCACCTACCTATGCATCTTTGTGGTGTAAAACGAAAAAAGATACAATTATGAAATTCAATTTTACAAACAAAGGAAAAGACACTACCGTGAATTACATGGGAGCCAAGGCTTACAAAATGACGCCGGAAATGGAACTCTATTCAACCGTAGTCACCTGCGTGGTCGATGATTCATACTACGAATCAAACACGGACAGGGTTTGCAGGATCAAAAATCTGATCGCGAAATGCAGTCCCGAGTTTGTAGCCAGACTCGCTGTATATGCTCGCACGGAAATGAACTTGCGTTCGGTACCGATGATACTGACTGTTGAATTGGCAAGATTGTATTCCGGTAACGAAATTGTGAAACGTGCCGTTGCGGGTGTAGTAAAACGAGCTGACGAAATCACCGAGATTCTCGCTTATTACCAAATCGCCAACAAACGGGAAGGGAGCAAAAAGTTGAACCGATTGTCAAAACAAATACAAAAAGGATTGATCGAATCGTTCAACAGGTTTGACGAGTATCAATTCGCCAAATACAATGCCAACTCGGCTGTAAGCCTGCGAGACGCATTGTTTCTGGTTCACCCGAAAGCAAAGGATGAAGCACAACAAGCTGTATTTGACAAAATCGTATCGGGGCAACTAGCTATTCCTTACACGTGGGAAACCGAATTATCCGAACTGGGTAAACAAGCGTTCGAAAACGAGAAAGCGAAAGCCCAAGCCGTTTCCGAAAAATGGGAGAAACTAGTGTCAAGCGGTCAAGTGGGTTACATGGCTCTATTACGCAACTTGCGGAATATCGTCACGAAAAGCACTGATAAAGCATTGGATATGACCTTGAATATCCTGACAAACGAATACCGGATCAGAAAAGCAAAACAAATGCCTTTCCGTTATTTGTCAGCATTCCTGGAAATAGACAAACTGGCCAGAGAAACCTCTATATTCGAAGGAGAAAAAGCGAAAATAAAGAAAGCCTTGACAGCTTTGGAAAAAGCGCTGGTAATCAGTTGTGACAATATCCCGATCCGCGAGGGGAAAACCGTGATACTATCCGATAACTCCGGAAGTATGTACGGGGACCGGGGTGGGAAATCCCTAGTGTCGGCCATGAGCGAACGAAAAACTTCGGATATTGCCAACTTGTTTGCCGTGTTGTATTGGAACAAATGCAAAGACACTTACGTCGGGCTGTTTGGTGATCGGTTAATTGATGCGAACTTGAGTCGCTCGGTAAACGTGTTCGAGAATTTCAACATCATTAACCAAGCCGCCAAGAAATGCGGCCCGGCAACGGAAAGAGGAATATTCGACTACATGGAATATTTGATAAAATCAAAAACGATTGTAGACAGAATCATTATATTCTCTGACTGTCAAGTCGGTGACGGATGCAACTGGTACGATCACAAAGGAAATCGGGGAGAAAACTTCAACCGCCTTTTCCAGAAATACCTGAAGATCAACCCGGACGTGAGGGTCTATACGATTGACTTGAGAGGTTACGGGAACAGCATGACCAAAGATAACGGCAACGTGATCCTCGTCAGCGGGTGGAGTGAAAAAATATTCGATATGATATATTATATCGAACAAGGTTCCTCGGTTGTCAACGAAATAATGAAAATAGAAATATAAAAGCGTTCTTTGAAACAACAATATAAAGCAAGTGCCGTAGACAAGAGTTACTTCGCATATAACG
>ERZ833963.1218-NODE-1218-length-32114-cov-46.664400_pt1 | contig 32114 bp, 25 predicted proteins | sample MGYA00519693_ERZ833963 | MGnify/ENA primary metagenome ERZ833963 (study PRJEB31850, sample SAMEA3708748) | human gut metagenome | biome: human gut; feature: human-associated habitat; material: faeces | place: China | collected 2014 ... | reverse complement strand
TGGACAGCTTTGCGCGCTCCTTGATGGACAGGCCGAACAGGTTGATGAAGCCTGCTGCATCTGCCTGGTTGTAATCCTCGTCCTCACCAAAGGAAGCGGTCTGCTCATCGTACAGGGTGAACGGAGAGGTGACACCAGCGTTGATCATGTTGCCCTTGTACAGCTTCAGCTTCACATCGCCGGTCACGGTCTTTGCCAGGCTGTTGGCAAAAGCATCCAGAGCCTCACGCAGCGGAGTGAACCACTGGCCGTTGTAGACGATGTCGGCATACTTCTGAGCCAGCTGCTCCTTGAGGTGTGCGCTCTCCTTGTCCAGAGTGATGGTCTCCAGAACATTGATGGCCTTGTACAGGATGGCACCGCCGGGGGTCTCGTACACGCCGCGGCTCTTCATGCCCACCAGACGGTTCTCAACGATATCCAGCAGGCCAATGCCGTTCTCGCCGCCCAACTTGTTCAGGTACTCCACCAGCTCCACAGCGCCCATCTCCTTGCCGTCCACGGCAGTGGGAACGCCCTTTTCAAAGTGGATGGTCACATAGGTCGGGGTGTCGGGAGCCTGCTCAGGGCTGACACCCAGCTCCAGGAAACCGGGGTGGTTGTACTGGGGCTCGTTGGCGGGGCTCTCCAGATCCAGGCCCTCGTGGCTCAGATGCCACAGGTTCTTGTCCTTGGAGTAGTTGGTCTCGCGGTTGATCTTCAGGGGGATGTGGTGAGCCTCGGCGTAGTCGATCTCTTCGTCACGGCTCTTGATGTCCCACTCACGCCAGGGAGCAATGATGGCCATATCCGGGCAGAACGCCTTGAGGGTCAGCTCAAAACGCACCTGATCGTTGCCCTTGCCGGTGCAGCCGTGGCAGATGGCATCTGCGCCCTCCTTGATGGCGATATCAGCCAGAGCCTTGGCGATGCAGGGGCGTGCAAAGCTGGTGCCCAGCAGGTAATCCTCGTACTTAGCGCCAAACTTCAGGGTGGGGAAGATGTAGTTCTCCACAAAGTCCTTCTTCAGATCCAGAACGTACAGCTTGGAAGCGCCGGTCGCCTTGGCCTTTTCCTCCAGGCCGTCCAGCTCGGTGCCCTGGCCCACGTCACCGGAAACGGCGACGACTTCGCAGTTGTTGTAGTTTTCCTTCAGCCAGGGAATGATGATGGAGGTATCCAGACCACCAGAGTAGGCCAGAACGACTTTTTTGATGTTTTCCTTTTTCATAATAAACGCGCTCCTTTTAATAAAAATACACTTTCGTATCCTGATGCGCACTTTCCCTTCGCATCCTCTGTCTTTGATTCGCGGTTGATGCTTTTATTATACACAGCGCGGCTTTTCCGTCAATGCCGAAAACTGCCAAACATGCCGCGCATTTGCGGCAGGATTTGTTACACTTTGTATGTTTATGCAATGCTTTACGTTTATATTCAAATTTTATGCAGTCAAAATGTATATATGAAATGCAAAAAAGCGCCCCGAAGGACGCTTTCTTTATGCCTGGTATCTTCCCAGGATCTCCTCCACCTGTTCCTGTGTCAGCGGGTGAGTGGGTTCCGGCTTTTCATTGCCCCTGCGCAGGGGCAGCCACCAGGTGGACAGGCCCAGCCAGCCGAACTTATAGGCAGTGTGGGGCTCACGGCCCACGCAGGTAAAGCCCAGGCGGGCATGGATACGCTCGCTGGCGGGGTTGGGGTCTGCCACAAGGGCGTAGACGTTCCAGTAACCCATCCCGTCCAGGATGTCCAGCAGGGCGCGGTAGAGGGTATCCCCCACACCAAAGCCCCGGGCATCGGGGGCACAGTAGATGGTGCTCTCCACATCCCAGTCGTAGGCCTCTCGGGGGTGGTAGCGGTGGGCGCAGGCATAGCCCAGCAGCTTACCGTTCCCATCCCGGGCCAGCAGCAGAGGGATCAGCGCACGGGTGCTGTCCACCCAGTCCTCATACTCCGGCAGGGAGGAGGGCGTTACCTGAAAGGTTGCCGTGTGGTGCAGGACATACCAGTTGTAGATATCCAATATCTCCGCCGCATCGGCCCGGGTGGCCAGCGAGAGCCGGGGCAGGTTCTTCTCAGCCCATTCGGCGCACAGGGCTTCCTTCTGCGCCTTGGTCAGCTTTTTCAGGGCTGCTTCCCGGCGCAGGGCGGCAGATCTGTCTGTGCACCGTTCCAGATACGCGAACCGCTGTGCCCCCAGCGCACGGGTACACTTGGCTCCCTTCCCGCTCTTGTGGGCGTGCAGGCGGCTGGCCGGGTCATTGGTCCAGCCCGTGTAAAGCTGGCCGCCCGCGCAGCGCACCATATAGACATAGGCCCGCTCCGTTTTCTCCGCTTCCCCGCTCATATCACAGTCTCCCGTTATTTTTCAGCACCTGGCGGCAGGCGGTCAGTGCCGTTTCCTTGTCCTTTGCGGTGATGAGGAACCGGCTGGCGTGGCAGAAGCTGATGCCCTCGATGCCGCTCTTCTGCTCAATGACCTCCTGCGGCTGGCCCGCCCAGCTCTGGGGGAAGGGCAGCTTCGGCTTTTTGGTCTTGTGGTCGGTCACGCACTGGGCGCTCCAACCGCCGCGCTGGCTGGGGTAGATGACGAAGAGGGCATCGGTCTTGTACAGGCCGTTCTTCCAGGGCAGGTAGCAGGGCAGGATCACGATGCCATCCCGGGAATTCTTATAGGCCTGCTGGACCTTTTCGTCGGCACGGTTCACGGCATTCGCGCTCTCGATCTGGTTTTCCAGGATCTGCTTTGCCACAGCCACCGCCTTGAAGAAGCAGGTGTCCTGATCCTCCTTGGAATCCCACACCGGGTTGAAGAAGCCGATGGCATCGCACAGGCTGTTCTGCTCGCCGGTGTTATCGTTCAGATCAAGGGGCTGGATAAAGTTTTCATCGATGAGCCGGGCCTGACGCTCCCCCACCAGCCCCGGGCCCAGCACCCGCCACAGCAGGCCGAAGGCCGCATAGGGGATGCCGTTGGCGCGGTACTCGCGGGGCTCCTGATGGTGATCGAACATGCCAAAGCCGATATCATACACGATGCCGTCGAAATCGTCCGGCACCACAAAGCCGCGGGCGATCCTGATGTCCGGCCGGATGATCTGCAGCAGCGCCGTTGCAAATACGTCGTCCGCATGGAACTTGCCGGCGTGGGTGAAGCCATTTGCAGGAATTTTCATAACAGCAATACCTCGTTCTCTTTCTTTGGGAACAGTATATCACACTTTGCCAAAAGGAACAACGAAAAGCCCCGGCTGTCGGGGGACAGCCGGGGCAAAGGTACACCTTAACTCGTTTTTTAGTTGCCCTTGGGGAACATTTTTGCGTCGCAGCGAGACAGCTGAGTAGAAACAAACAGCTGTGTGGATGTACCGCCATTGACTCGGCGAATGCGGGTCATGTCGCCCTTTTTATAAACGACCTTTCCATTGCCGTCCGCCATATCTTTTGCCGCATAGTAGAACTCATATGTATAGACTACACCATCCACATTAGCCTTGATGCTCTCTCGATAGAACTCCTGAGCGGAAGGATCCGTATAGTTTTCAGCAGAGAAGGTAAGCGGAACAACCTTGTTAGCAATGTAGATCAGATTCTTGGTTTCCTTCAGTTCCTCCAGAATCCCCTGTTTTTCTTTTGCGATTTTTTCGTCGCTCGCGCCCTTACTTTTCCCGTACTCTTCAATACTCGTCCAAGTAAGATTATCCACAGTGGTGTCAGCTGTGAGTTTATAACTCGTCAAATAAAGGCTCTCTCCATCTGGGGTATAGAAAGCAATCATCCTATTCTGGTCTTCCTGATTAACCACAAACTGCTTTTTTCCCTGAGTGGCATACCCAAAAGCACCCCCTCCAAGAAGACCGCTGACTTTAAAGTCGTCCGCACTGACGGCATTATAACATTTCTTTGTCAGAGAAGTGTCCCAAGTAACTTTTGCCGGATCAGCAGGGATCACAGAAGCGCCCGGCTTGTCGGGTTTTTCATCGCCGCCCTCAGACGTGCCGGGCTTGCTGCCATTATTCCCGCCATTGCCACCGTTGCCGCTGCCCGTTGTGCCGCAAGCGGTCATCATGGAAACGGCCATTGCTGCCGCCAGCAGAACGGCGGCGGCTTTTTTGTACCATCTCATAATACAAGTCTCCTGTTTTTTGTTCCGAAGCACCTCAAAAATATGCTTCACACCCACATGTTACCCTCCGGGCATCTTGTCAACCAATCTGAAGATATTTGACATTTTGCCCGGAACAGGCGACCATTTTTTAGCAATATAACAACAGCCCCGGCACGTTCCCATGTGAAACGTCTCGGGGCTGTTCTCTAGCTTCTGGTCACTTTCTCTTCCGTGCTGTCTTTGTAACGGCGCGGCTGCGCGTCTTGGTCACAGCCGTGGTGGGCTTCACGGCGGGGGAGAGGTTGGGCTTTTCGGTGAGGGCGGTGGTGGTGGGCTCGCCCAGTGCCAGCACCTCGGCCAGCTCCTTCTGCACCTTGGCGTTGATGGGGTCATTCACGGCCAGAACATCGGAGTAGAACTGCTCCATCTCTTCGCGGGTGGAGAAGGTTGCAACGTACATCTGGTTGCCCATGGCACCGGACAGAGCCTCGGGGATGCGGTCCACCATCCGCATATTCTTCTGGTACTTCTGCATGATCTGCTCATGGCTGTACACAAAGTTTTTGCCATCGCGGCGGCCTGCAAAGGGGCAGTAGTAGTGCTCGCCCACCGGCATATCCGTGCCGCCGAAGGCGATCATATCTGCCCAGATTTTGTACACGTTGGTGGAGCGGGCAAAGTTGATCATATCCGGGGTAAAGCCGCCGCAGGGGCGCATGTTGACTTCCAGAGCCACGATCTGGCCCTTTTTGCCCATGCTGGCCTGATCCTCGGTCATGCGGAAGAACTCAAAGTGGACGAACCGGCTCTTCACACCAAAGCTCTTGACGGCGGCACGTCCGGCGGCGCGAGTATCCTCGGGCAGATCCTTGATGATATAGTAAATGGAGTTATCGTTGTCGTTGACGATGTCCATGATGGACATCGGGCTGACGTTGCCCGCCTCAAAGATGGGGTTGCCGCTGCCGTCGATGATGGCATCGTAGCTGTTGACCTCGGCGCGGACGAACTCCTCCATGATGTAGGTGAGGTCGGGGTGATAGGTGCTCTTGTAGAGCAGGAAGCGCTTCAGTTCCTCATCGCTGGACAGCTTATGGGTATCGGAGGCACCCACACCGTTGTCCGGCTTGACCACCACCGGATAGCCCACCTCGTTGATGAACTTCCTGCAGCTTTCCAGGTCGTCCACCATGTGGTAACGGGCGGTGGCGATGCCGGCCTTCTGGTAATACTCCTTCATCTTGCTCTTGTACTTGATGCGGGGCATATCCTCGGTCTGGAAGCCGCTGGTGATGTGGAAATCGGTGCGCAGGGCCGCATCCCGCTCCAGCCAGTATTCGTTGTTGGATTCCAGCCAGTCGATGCGGCCATACTTGAAGGCGAAGAACGCCACCGCACGGTAGACCTCGTCATAATTCTCCAGACTGCCGACCTTGTAGTATTCGTTCAGGCTGTCCTTCAGCTCCGGCTTCAGCTCATCATAGGGCTGGTCACCGATGCCCAGCACGTTCATGCCGTCGTTTTTCAGTTCCCGGCAGAACTGCCAGTAGTTGGTGGGAAAATTGGGGGAGATAAAGATAAAGTTGCTCATTGTTGCTCGTTCCTTTTTCACACTTACGTTCTCTGCCAAAGAAGACAGGGCCCGCCATTTCATCACAGACGCTCAGACTTGCCCGACATGCCAAGGGCTCCCCTACTAGGGGAGCTGGCGAGCGGCAGCGAGACTGAGAGGTTTAACCCAAAATATAAGGCATATAATATACGACCTGCTGATACCACCAATCCCAGTCGTGCTTGACATCATAGCCCCACAGGTCCACCCAGACAGGGATGTCTTTCTGCTCAAAGATCTGCTTGAGCTGCCGGGTGGTATCGGGTTGCTCCCAAGCGCCCTGACCGCAGCAGATGACCGCCTTCCTGCTGCGGTAGAGGTCCATATAGGGGTGATCGGTGGGGAAGTTGGCCATATAGTCCACGGGGGAGTTCTGGTAGACCACCTCGTCCATGTAATCGCCAAAGCCGTATTTTGCGGTGTAGATGCCGCTGAGGGCCAGACAGCCATCGAAAAGATAGGGGAACCGCAGGTAGAGGTTGACGGCATGGGTCGCGCCCAGGCTGCAGCCAAAGGCGATCACGCCGGGGAGGCTGTCCCAGCCGTTGCGCTCCTTGGCGATATACTGGATCTTGGGCACGACTTCCTCCACGATGTAGCGGATCCACTGCTCATAGCGGCGGATCCGCCAGTAGGGGTCGCCGTTGGTGTCGGACCAGGTCTCCTGATCGATGGTGTCGATGGAGATGACCATGATCTGCCCGGATTCGATCCACGGAGCCAGCGTACCGGCCATGTGGAAGTCCTCAAAGTCGAAGAAACGGCCATCCTGACAGGGAATAAAGAGCATGGGGCGGCCTGCGTGGCCGTAGACCTTGCACTCCATCTCCCGGCCCAGTGCGGGGCTGTAATCCTTGAAGTATTGTGTTTCCATGTAGTTTCCCTCCTCTATAAAAAACCTCTCAGGCGCTCCGCGCCTCTCCTACCAGGAGAGGTGGCATCCCGAAGGGATGACGGAAAGGTTCAGTCCAACTCGTACATCAAAGTATGGAACACGAACGGCAGCTGCTTTTCCCAGCTGGCTTCGCTGTGGGTGCCGCCGGGCACCAGGCGGCTGGTCAGGTGGATGCCCCGGACCATGATCTTGCTGCACATCTCGGCAAATTCCCTGCGCATTCCCTCGTGGCTGCCCATCTCCTGGGAACCGTAGTCCATGTAGAGCACCGTGCCGGGCTCCAGCTTTGCGCGGCCCACCAGACCGCTGAGCTTTTCAGGAGACACCCAGATCGACGGCGACAGGGCTGCCGCGCGGCTGAAGGTATCGTTATACTGCAGCAGAGCATACAGGCTCATCAGGCCGCCCATGGAGCTGCCGCCAATGAACGTGTGCTCCCGGTCCGGCAGGGTGCGGAAATTGTGGTCAATGAAGGGCTTGAACCGGTGGATGAACCAGCTCATGGTCGCCTGCCCCTTGCCGTCAAAGTGGCCGTAGTTCGGGTCATCAAAGCGGTAGGGCGAATACTCCACAAGGCGCTCGTTGTTGGGGCCTGCATTGCACTCCACTGCCGCCACGATGAGCGGGGTATCGGTGTAGTCCAGATAATCCGCCACGCCCCAGCTCTTGCCGTAGGTGGCATCCGCATCAAAGAACACATTCTGGCCGTCGAACATATACAGCACCGGATACCGGCGCTCCGGGTCGGCTTCGTACATGGTGGGCAGGTAGACATACACCCGGCGCTGCTCCACGCCGTTCACCGCAGGATAGCTGACGCTCCATTTTTTGACCATATTCCAGTTCCCTCTCGTTTCTGTTTTTCTGCACATAGTCTAGCACTGTGCAGGCGGAAAAGCAATCGGGGAACAAAACCCATGATACGGCAAACGCCGCCCGGCGGTATTCCCACCCGGCGGCGTTTGCAAAAATTCTGAACAGAGAGAAGCGCGGGAAGGATCAGTACTTTTTCTCAACCGGAACGATCCAGCCCTTGGTATCGGGGATCTTGCCCCACTGCATCCCGGTCATGGTATCGTACAGCTTCTGGGTCACAGGGCCGATCTTGCCATCGCCAATGTAGGCGTGCTCGCCCTTCCAGACCAGCTCCTTGACAGGGGAGACGACTGCGGCGGTACCAGTGCCGAAGACCTCTTCCAGCTTGCCCTCACGGGCGGCCTGCATGATGTCCGCAATGGCCAGCTTGCCCTCGATGACATCATAGCCCCAATCCTTCAGCAGCTCGATGCAGCTGCGGCGGGTAACGCCGGGCAGAACGGTGCCGACGGTTGCAGCGGTGTAGACCTTGCCGTCAATCTTGAACATGATGTTCATGCTGCCGACTTCCTCAACGTACTTCTTCTCCACGCCGTCCAGCCACAGCACCTGTGCGTAGCCCTGCTCCTCGGCCAGCTCACCGGCCTTGATGGAAGCAGCATAGTTGCCGCCGCACTTGGTGAAGCCGGTCAGGCCGGGGGCGGCACGGATGTACTCATCCTCAACGTAGATGCGGACGGGGTTGATGCCCTCGGCGTAGTAAGCGCCGGAGGGAGCACAGATGATGCAGAAGATATAGTGCTTGGAAGCGTGCACGCCCAGACCCACATCGTTTGCAAAAATGAAGGGACGAATGTACAGGGAAGCACCATCGGTATGGGGCACCCAGTCGCGCTCCACATCCACCAGAGCCTCAACAGCCTGCACAAAATCCTCCTCCGGGATCTTGGGGATGCACAGACGGTCGGCGGAATCCTGGAAACGCTTTGCGTTGCAATCAGGGCGGAACAGCTGAATGGTGTCATCCGCGGTGCGGTAAGCCTTCATGCCCTCAAAGATCTCCTGCGCATAGTGGAACACCACCGTGGCCGGGTCCAGCGGGAAGGGTGCATAGGGGACGATGCGGGCATCGTGCCAGCCCTCGCCCTCGGTATAATCCATCACAAACATGTGGTCGGTAAATTTCTTGCCGAAGCCCAGCTTGGTCTCGTCCTGGGGCTTCTCCTTGGGAGAAGTGGTACGAGTGATCTTGATATCCAACATGATATATTTCCCTCTTTTCTGATCTCACACAGCAGATTTTGCGCGGCACGCGCCCGCACCTGAAATGCCGAATGTTGTTTTCTATTATAGTAGTATGAGCCGGATTTGCAAGGAAACGCAAAATCTTTCATGTTTGGGGGCTGTAAGTTGTCGCAAATTGTGATAAAATGAAACCATAAGCCCTCTCAGTCAACGCCGATGGCGTTGCCAGCTCCCCCAAAGGGGGAGCCCATTGCGGCTTTTAGATTTTGGTTTTGCGAAAACCTTTCCCAAGAGGCAGAACAGCCTCTCCCTTCGGGAGAGGTGGCATTGCGAAGCAATGACGGAGAGGGTTATAATAAAAGGAGTTCTACCATGATCAACGGCGTGATTTTTGATATGGACGGCCTGATGTTCGACACCGAGCGGATGTGGGCCACTTTCTGGGAACCGGCGCTGGCGGCGCTGGGTCTGGAGTACAAGGAAGGCCTTGCCGAGGCTGAACGCGGCACTGCAGGCGAAACTTCCCGTAACATCGTACGGCAGTTCTACGGAGAGGACTGCGATGCCAACGCCATCATCGACAGCCTACACCGGGTGGCCGATGAGGAGTTCCAGAAACCGGTGCCCAAAAAGCCGGGGCTGGACGAGCTGCTGGCCTGGCTGGATGCCAACCACATCCCCATGGCGGTGGCATCCTCCAGCCGGGTCCACGTCATCGAGGGCAACCTGAACAACTGGGGGCTGACCCACTACTTCAAGGCGCTGGTATCCGGCCAGCAGGTCAAGCACTCCAAGCCCGACCCGGAGATCTTCCTGCTGGCGGCGGAAAAGCTGGGCACCGACCCCGCCCACACGCTGGTGCTGGAGGACAGCTACAACGGTGTCCGCGCCGGTGCCGCCGGGGGCTTTGTCACCGTCATGGTGCCAGATCTGCTCCCCGCCGACGATGAGATGCGCGGCCTGTACACCATGGAATGCGCCAGCCTGAACGAGGTGCTGGACAAACTGAAAACGGGAGAGCTGTAATTCAGGGAAAGCTCCGCAAAATCGCCCCGTGTTCCGGGGTTTTATTGTCTCCCGGGTTATGTTATAATAAAAGAAAAGAAAAAAGGAGACATTCCCATGAAAATCGCAATTCCTTATGAAAACGGTATGGTATTCCAGCACTTCGGCCACACGGCAGAGTTCAAGTTCTACGAGGTCGAAAACGGACAGGTGACGGCCAGCGAGGTCGTTTCCACCAACGGGCAGGGCCACGGTGCACTGGTGGGCTTTCTGGCCCAGCACAATGCCAATGCGGTGTTCTGCGGCGGCATCGGCCCCGGGGCACAGAACGCCCTTGCACAGGCAGGCATCCAGCTGTTTGGCGGGATCAGCGGCCCGGCAGACGCGGCAGTTGCAGACTATCTGGCCGGAAAGCTCCGCTTTGACCCCAACGCCCATTGTGACCACCACAACCACGGCGAGGGCCACCATTGCGGTGAGCATCACTGCGGCGGGCACTCCTGCGGCCAGTAACCCATAACATCACAAAACCCCGAAGCGATGCATCACAGCAAACGCTCCGGGGTTATTTTATGCCTTAGAAGAACCGGCAGAAGCCAGGGCAGTGCCGCGAACACTCGGCCTCATCTTGACAGCATTTTATTGGGACACAAAAGAGATGCTCTCAGTCTGCTTCGATGCGGCCGGGCGGGGCGGGTCTGCCTTGGTCAGCATCTGCTGGAATTTCCGCGCCGCCGTATTCAGCGGGCGGTGGCGGTCGTAAACAAGGCAGATGGAACGGGTCGGGATGATCTCCTGCAGGTGGAGCTGCACCAACTCGCCCCGCTCCAGAGCCTCCTTCGCCATGGGTTCCGGCACAAAGGCAAGCCCCAGCTCGCTTTTGACCAGCGTGAGCATCTGGTCGGTGGTGGCGGCTTCCGTATCCGGCTTGAGGACCGCACCGTGATCCAGGAAGAACTGCCGGTATAAGCTGCGGGTCACGCTCTCGTCGCTGAGGGAGATGAGGGGATAGCTCCGCAGCTCTTTCAGGGTCAGGCTCTGACTTGCCAGCGCGGTGAAGGTCCTGCCACCCACCAGCACCTCGTAAAACGGCTTCAGCTCCACCATTTTCAACCCTGACTCGATCTCCGCCGGGGTGCTCACAATGGCAAAGTCCACCTCGCCGTTCTTCACGGCCAGCACCGCCTGCGGGGTGGAGTGGTTTGAGATGCGCAGCCGGATGCCGGGATATTCGGTGTGGAAATCCCGCAGCTTTTTGGAAAGATAAATGTTGAGCGCCGTCTCGGTGGCGCTGATGCTGATGGTTCCGTGCTCCAGCGTGGCACTGGCGCTCAGTTCCTCCTCGGCATCCTGGATCTGCACCGCCGCCGAAGCAATGCGGGAGTAGAGCATCTCGCCTTCCGGTGTCAGGGTCACACCCCGGTTGGAGCGGATGAACAGCACGCAGTTCAGCTGGCTTTCCAGCCGGTTCATCGAGTGGGTGATATTGGGCTGGTTGTTGCCCAGAACCCGCGCGGCCTTGGTAAAGTTCTGATACTTCGCCACATAATAGAAGATCTTGTAATACTCCCAATCCACATACATGATATGCCTGCCTCCTCCATGTAAAAATCGCATTGCAGTCTTGTGCAAGATACTTTTTGCACATTTTATTCCTGCCCGTATCATAACAACTGCAATCGAAAATTGCAAGAGGAAATTGAAAAATAGTACACCTATCAGGACGAGCACGGCAAGAGCTGCGACAAATGGGAGAGCTTTCCCACCAAAGAGGAGGCGGTAAAACGCCAGAAGCAGATCGAGCATGCCGACCCGGAAATGAAGGCAAAGCTGCGCTTGGCACTGCTCACCTGATGCAAAAAAGGGCACTGATTGCAATGCAATACAGCGCCCTACATCATCGGACATGGATAACACCGACCGTGCAGAAACCGTGTAGAAACCGTGCACTTACTCTCAGACAAATGAAAAATCGACTTATCCGACAACGGCTTGACGGCATTGGTTCGAGTGACCGCACACCAAAAATCAAGTCTTGGAGGATACGACTATGACAAAATTGCTTTCCTGCCGCTACAACATGGACACCAACCGGGTAGAAGCCCGGTTCGAGGATGGCATCACTCTTGCCATCGACTGCATCGCTGTGGAGGACGAATACGGCAACTCCCCGGCACAGCGGGCAGAGCTGGACTGGCTGCTGTATAATAAGCCCTTGGAGTACGCACAGATGGTGCTGAAAGGGGATATGGAGCACTATCTCTGCCTCGGCTGTGACCACAGCAGGCTGGAAGATTGATTGTTGCCTTTTTCAAAGCAACCAAGCGGTTCTTATCTGCTTTGCCGTTTCTCTTTATGCTGCTTTTACCGTTTCATCGCCCCAGTTTTGCAACGAAAGTCTTTTTTTGCGAAATAGACGTTTTTTGGGTTTTTTTTTTTTTTTTTTTAAATTTCAATCGATGATATGTTATATATGAAAAAATATTGCATATAGGCATGTTGCACGATTTTTTTGAGGTGGTATACTCCTCCTTGTGGCATACGGTTTGCTGCACACGAACACAATGATAACGCAAAAGAGAGGAATACCGCAATGAAAAAACGGTTGCTCGCAGGCTTGCTCGCAACGAGTATCGCACTGAGCATTTCGATGGGAGCTTTCCCTGCAATGGCAGCAACAAACGACGACTTCGTCGAAGACCGGGAGGACATTGCCGACTACACAGACGACAGTTACTCTTCCGGCTACTCTTCCTCGGAACAGCTTTTTGACGACATCATCTTCTTTGACTTGGACGAAGAAGTAGACGACACCGCAGCGGAAGTCATCGCAGAAGAAGATGCCAACGATTCGAGCGACACCGAGATTGATAGGGCGGCCGATTCAATCGAGGAGACAGAGCCGGAGGACGAAGTGCAAAACACGGATGCTGCCGAAGATCGGAACGATCGGGAATACCCGGACGAAGAAACAAAGTCAGGCACGAACCCGGGGGAGGCAGGCCCCTCCGATGCAGAAACCGAGGAGGATGTGCCGGACTCGTGGGAGGAAACGCCGAAGATCGACAGCGAATTGGAGGCAGCCATCGCTTCCGAAGATCCGTTCTCTTATTATGACGATGATGCGTCAGAAGAAGAAATGGATGACGACATTGCGCTGCTGGCTACCGGAAAAACCATGGCGCACGAAGACTACGCATACACCGATGTGTCGTCTGGTACAGAGTACATGGTAGACCTCTACACGGACCACACGGCAAAAATCTGGAAGCTGACCACCTCCTCCGGCGAAGCCGAGTGCATCCTTCCAAGTACGATCTATTACACAGACGCTGACGGCGTGCAGGAGCCGAACCCCTACACGGTCACCGAACTGAGATTCTCACCCTATGGGAACAGTGTAACTTCGGTCAATAACAACTATACTGCGCTGGTGCTGCCGGATACCCTGACCGACATTGGGGGCTCATTATCCGGCTTCAAAAATGTAACAGAGATCACCATTCCGGGCAGTGTCAAAGTTTTCAATGCGACTCTGCAATACATGAAGCAATTGAGGACTCTGACCTTCGATGAAGGCGTGGAGTAGATTGCTTCGGGATCGGTCGTATCCGGCTGCAAGAACTTGACAACCATCCATCTGCCCAGCAGCCTGCAAAAACTCTCAGGGACGGGCACCTTTTCCGGCGCATCGGCGCTGACGGATATCACGCTCCCGGAAGGCATTGCGATCACAGAGGGTTCCACCTTCAGCGAGTGTACTTCTCTGAAATCGATCGAGCTTCCGGCCTCCATTACAACGATCCCCAGCTATATGTTTGCAGGCTGCTCCGCTTTGGAGCGTGTGACGGCCAAGGGGACCATTACAACCATTGGCAACAGTGCCTTTAAAAGCGATACAGCCTTGACGGAGATCCCGGATCTAAGTCAGGTCACGTCCATTGGAGACCGTGCATTTTACGGCTGCTCGGCATTGAAAACGGTTGACCTTCACAGCGTTACCACCATGGAATATGCCGCTTTCCAAGGGTGTGATGCGTTGTCCGGGGAGATCGACCTGAGCAATCTGGAGGTAATCCCGGGACATGCATTCTGCTATGATCCTAATATCACCTCGGTCGTTACCTGCCCCACGCTGAGATCGATCGGGGATTGGGCGTTTATCTGGGCGGGGATCTCAACCATCTCGCTGCCGGAGACGCTGAATTCCATCGGAACTTACACGTTCTATAAGGCCTCTTTGAGCGGCACCGTTGCACTACCGGATAGCCTGACTCAACTGGGTGCGAGTGCATTCAGTGGATGTGAAAAGGTCGAAGCCATTCAGATCGGCTCAGGGCTCACAGATATCCCTAAGGATGCTTTCGATGGTTGTAAACCAAAAACGATCACGGTAAACAATCGTCGGGAGGATGTGACCATCCCGGAAATCGATGGGGTTACCGTCACATATACCATCCCGTCTCTGACGGCTGACAACGACAAAGTCTCCAATGCAGAAGGTGCCTTGAGCTTACAGCAGGCGGTCGATCAGGCAAACGGAACGCCAGTCACCATTGAAAAAGACATTCGTTTGGATGAACCCGTTAGGATAGCCGCAGGGCAGCGGGTCGAAATCACTGCAAATGAGAACTGCAACATTTTTGGCAATAAGGACGAGAATCTTGCGAATCTGTTTGTGGTGGAAGAAGGCGGTGAGCTTTCGCTGACCGGCGCGCTGACATTGGGCGGCTGGAACAATACCGGCAGCATTCTTGTTAATCATGGCAAAACAACGATAGATGGCAATGTTGTAATCGAAAAGTCCACTCTGGAAGGGGACAGCATGGGTGTCATTGAGGACAACGGCTCAAGTGCAGAACTCATTTTGGAGAACGGCACCATCCAGAACCATAAGATCCGCGGTGCACTCAGCGCCTCGATCCGAGTCACAGAAGGCGCATCGTTTACCATGAATGGGGGCACCATTCAGGCCAACATCGCGAATACCTCTTCCAGCGATTCCTCCTCCCCCGCAGTACTGCTGCTGGGTGCAAGCACGTTTACCATGAACGGAGGCTCCATCTGCAACAACAGCGGCCAATGTGGAACAGCTGTTTACCTTACGGCTTCCAGCAATGCCGCAAAAGCCCGTTTTACGATGAATGGCGGATCCCTAAGCAACAATGAAAGCCGCTCGTATACGCCGAACTCCACACCTACGGGTGCTGTTTTTGTAAAGTACTCCGCAGAGTTTGTTTTGAACGATGGCACCATTACCGGCAACTGTGCCCACGACGGAGCCGGTGGCGGTGTGGCAGTTATGGATGAATTGCCAACGGAAGAACATGGCACCGCCTTTACGATGAACGGCGGTACCATCTCGAACAATACAGCATCGGGGTATCGTTGTTCCGGCGGCGGCATTTACTCCTGCTCGAATTATGTCTCTTTGTTGGGAGGACGAATCGAGAACAACTCCGCCTACGATGGCGGCGGCGTCTACAGTGAGGGCAATACCGAAATCTATACGACCCTGCACATTGAGAACGCTCTGATCACGGGGAATACTGCGGACCAAGGCGGCGGTCTGTGGTTCTGCCCCACAGGTGATGCGAAGCTGTATATGCAGGATGGTGCCGTGATCTATGGGAATACGGCAGCATCGGCAGGCGACGACTTCGCTTCGCCAGAGGTTGCGACAGGCGCAGGCGGAAACGGCGGTGTTACCCTGCCGGATTATTTTCCCAATGGCAAAGTGATCCAGTGGTTCAGCGACGGCTTCCTGTACGCTCCCCCTGGAAATCGCGGTACATCCGGGCAGGGAACCCGATACAATACGGTTGAGTACGCCAAGCGTGTGACAGGGGTACAGAATGAGAAAAAGGGATTGGCGTTGAAATCCGTTGTTTCGGACGGTGTGTCGATTCCTGCAACGGGATCGCTTATCATTACAGGCAATCAGGCTTCGCACGGAGGTGGCGGTATTGGTGCCAACGGCGGCGTGGTCATCGGCGAAGCGACCTCCCTGTCCTATTCGATCTCGGTAAAAAAAGCCTGGGATAATCCGGGCTATGAGGACACCCAGCCTTCCGGCGTGACGATTCACCTGAAGGAACGCGACACCGGGGATATTGTAAGCACAGCAGAGCTGACCGGCGAAAATGGATGGCAGCATACCTTCACCGATCTTCCGCTTTCGCCGGATCACTACACGGTGACCGAGCAGCCGCTAGAAGGATATAAAGCGACCTACTATCAGGATGCAGACGGAAACTTCATCATTACCAATACCTATTTGACCACACCTACGCCAGATGTGCCCGCTGTAACGATCTCTGTCCCGGTGGAAAAGAAATGGGTCAACGATTACAAGTGGGAACGCCCTGCAAGCATCCATGTTTCTCTGTGGAACGGCGATGCAAAGGTCAAAGAAGCAGACCTGACTGCAGATATGGGCTGGACGTATATTTTTGAAGACCTGCCCGAAGGCACCTACTCCGTAACAGAAGACGCTGTGCCCGGTTATGAGACCTTGATTGAGCGCAGCGATGCGGGTGGTTTCATCATTACCAATACGTATGAACGCCCTCTGTATCCCGAACCGATTGAGCCCATTGACCCCATCCCGCCTGTGGATCCCCCGCAAGAGGAGATCGTGATGCCGCCGATTGTTCCAGGGACCACCGGGAATGAACCCAACCCACCCTCCACGGAGGAGACTACAAGCGTACCTCCAACAGAACCGACGGAGGAATCAACAGAAGAATCAACGGAAGAACGCTCGGCTGAAAGCGATCCAGAGGAATCTCCCATAAAAGAAACGCAAGAGACTTCCTTTGTTTCTGCAAAACCGCCCAAGTTGATCCAGACCGGCCAGACATGGTGGCCTGTTTTCCTGCTAATGTTTGCTGGCGCGGGCCTGCTTGTGTTTGGCTTCTATAAGCGCTCGAAAGAGAACATCGATCACGAATAAATCAAAAAGCCCGCTGCTCATTTTGAACTGCACCCCATTTGTTAGACAGTATGGTATACTGTTTAGGAAATGGGGTGTTTTTGTATATCGACTACTACAACAACCGCCGAATCAAATTAAAACGAAACGGCCTGAGCCCTGTGCAATACAGGATTCAGACCGTTCAGGTCCCTTAATTCTTATTTTTGTCTAACTTTTGGGGGTCACTTCAAAGATAACATGGCTTTTTTGTAAAGTGTGCAGGAGATGTGCAAAAGTGTGCAGACTCTGCCAGAAAAACAAAAAAGCCATGAAATCTTTCGATTTCACGGCATTTTCTGGTGCAGGAATGCAATCCAAATCCGAACCATTTCCCTTTGATGCGACTTCTGTCGCTTCTCCAAAGGTGACGGTCTGTGTTCCTTCTTTATAATTAAAGGTTATCAAAACCTTATCATCATACAGGTAAATCGCATTGATGAAGGTATCCACCAGTGCCTGCCGCTGGTCCTTCAGGCTCATGTCCAGCTTGCGGAACCGCAGCAGCCAAAACCGGATGAACTCTTCAGTCACTTTCGGCTTTGCCAGCTTTTCTTCCGCAATACGGGCTTCAAGCTCACGCTTGGTTTCTTCCAGCTGCTCTAGCCGTTCCTTGGTGGAGCTGGTCAGGATGCCGGCCTGAATCGCATTCAGCATATTCTGGATACCAGATTCTGCATCTCGAAGCTGCTTTTCATAAAGAGGAATGTTGGTGTTTTCTTTGTTTTGCAGCTCCATCACCTTGGCGATGATGGATTCCATAGCGGCATCGTCCTTGACAAGCTGCATGGTCTGATTGACCACCAGATCTTCCAGCCACTGTTTACGGACGGTCTTTTTCTTGCAGCCCTTGTGCTTTTTGGCAGTGGCACATTTATAGTAGCGGTGGACTTCACCCGTCCGGCTTGTGCCGCTTTCGCCAAACATCAACGCCCCACAGTAGCCGCAGAACAGCTTGGTGGTGAGCAGGTAGTCATCCTCTGCCTTTCTACGGGCAGGGGCTTTTTTGTTTTTTGCGATCTTTTCCTGCACATCCTCAAACAGTTCCAGCGGAATGATGGGCGGGATAGCATCCGGCACGACCACATCCCGGAATTTCAGTTCTCCGATGTACCGCCGGTTTTTGAGCATATGTTCAACGCTGTTATATGTAAACGCACCGCCCACCGGGTTCTTGATGCCGTTTTCGTTCAGCCAATCACGGATCTCCTTCATAGTGGAGCCTTCATTGTACTTCTTGAACGATTCAAGCACAAAAGGCGAGGTGAGAGGGTCGATGTGGAACTTCCGCTCGGAATCCAGCGTGTAGCCAAAAGTTCCACGACCACCGTTGCAGCGGCCTTTCAGGATGTTCTCGGTCTGTCCACGAACTACCTTTTCGGCAAGGTCTGCCGAATAATACTCGGCATAGCCTTCCAGCACCGATTCCAGAATGATGCCCTCCGGCCCCTCGGAAATGATTTCCGTAGCCGACATAAGCTTGACACCGTTCTTCTTCAGCTGGGTCTTGTACCGGGCACTGTCGTAGCGGTTTCGGGCAAAGCGGTCAAGTTTCCAGACCAGCACAATGTCAAACAGCTTTTTGTCACTGTCCTTGATCATCTGTTGGAACTGAGGGCGGTTGTCCGTCTTGGCAGAGATGGCACGGTCAATGTAGTGCTTGACGATGGTGATGCCGTTCTTTTCGGCATAGGCGGTGCATTCCCGAATCTGACCTTCAATGGATTCTTCACGCTGGTTATCCGATGAATAGCGGGCATAGATCACAGCGGTCATGGTGGGGGCTCCTTTCACTCTGTATGGAGATAAATGTAGCCACAGTATATTTCGTATAATATATACCATATTTTATGAGGCATTACAAGACATTTTTCTAAAAAAAGCGAAGAAAACGCGAGCATCCAGAAGAAAACTGCTACAGATAAAGCAATTCTTGTCAAAACCCCCAAAGTAGCACCATAAAAATCATACAGATTGACGAAAAGGCTTTGTTTTATAGTTCTTTTGCCTTTTTGATTGCCGCAAATTATTTCGTGGACACTCCTGTGGGAACATGGTACACTGAATGCGTCCAAAGGGCACAAACAAAAGAACTCGTCGTTAGCATCTTTTGTAGATATTGCTCTCGGACGCACAGTATTGGATTCAAGCAGCCTGTGGCTGTATGGATGCACGGTATCATTCATTGATGGAGGTAATCAATTATGAAGAAGATCATCCTGCTTTGCAGCAATGGTATGTCCACCAGCATGATGGTGGCAAAGATGAAGGAAGCCGCCAAAAAGATTGGTTATGACTGTACTATTGCGGCCTATGCTCTGTCTGCCGCCAGCGAGGTGACTGCCGATGCCGACTGCATTCTGATCGGACCTCAGGTCAAACACAAGCTGGGCGAGGTACAGGCTGCCTGCCCCGGCATCCCCGCCGCCCCCATTGATATGAAAGACTATGGCATGATGAACGGCGTAGCCGTCCTCAAGGCCGCCCGCAAGATGATGGGCGAGGAGGTCTAATAATCATGGCAAAGATAAACTTCTCCGAGACGCTGACGCTTGCCAGTGACAAGGTCAGCCGCAATATCTACCTGCAATCCATCTCGCAGGGCTGCATGAGTATGCTGCCCGTCGTCATCATCGGTTCGTTCGCCAGCCTGTTCAGCGGCCTACCGGTGAATTTCTGGCAAAACTTCATCCAGTCCACCGGCATTTCCGGCATTCTGGCGGCCGTCGTGTCGGCGACCACCAACATGCTGGGCGTCTTCTTTACCTACGGCGTCGCCTCTGCCTACGCCGAAAAGCTCAAAATCACCAACAAGGTGGCTGTCATCCTGGCCCTGGTGGTCTACATTGCCCTGCTGCCCACCGCTACTCTGGATACCGGCACCACTACCCCCAGCACCAGCTATATGGGCACCTCCGGCATGATTGTCGGCTTTCTACTGGCTTTCCTCACGGTTCGGCTGTACAAGGCCATCGTGGACGCCAACATCGTCATCAAGATGCCTGCCGGCACCCCGGACTACGTCTCGAACACCTTCGTCTCCCTGATTCCTGGTTTTATTGTGGTAATCGCCGCCATGGTACTACGCGGTCTGTTCAGCCTGACTCCTTGGGGCAACATCTTTGATTGCCTGTACAACCTGCTGCAGATTCCTCTGACCGCGTTGATCGGCAGCAACGTCATCTCTCAAATGATCCTGCAGATCATCGGCCAGGTATGCTGGGCCCTCGGCATCCACCCCGGCTTCCTCACCAGCGCGACCGGCCCCATCATGTTCGGTCTGGACGGTATGAACCAGGCTGCCTACGCTGCCGGTCAGCCCATTCCCAACATCATCGGTATGGCCTTTTCCTACTCGATGACCATTGCCGTCCTCTACCCGGCCTTTGCGCTGGCCGTCCTGATCTTCTCCAAGTCGAATCAGCTTAAGACCGTCGGCAAAATTTCCATCGCACCCGCCTTCTTCGGCATCTCTGAGCCGCTAATGTTCGGCGTTCCCGTCGTTATGAACCCCTTTATGGCCATCCCCTGGATTATCTCCCCAACGGTTAATGTTCTGCTGGGCTGGCTGGCCTGCTCCTCTGGCCTGGTCGCTCGATACGCCGGCGTCACTGTCTTTAACTTCCCGATGGGCGTCACGGGTATCCTGAATGGCAGCTTCACCATCGCCATTCTGGAGGTCGTGGTCTGCATCATCGACATCCTGATCTTCATGCCCTTTGTCCGCATCCAGGATAAGAAGTACCTTGCTGAAGAAAAGGCAGCGGCAGAAGCGGAACAATAACGCGCGTTTCTCTTATTCTCTTTTTCCCCGCAGCCATGTGGGCGACGCCGTGCGCTGCCTGCATGGCTGCTTTTAATGATTTTAATGAAAGGATTCTACGATGCACATTGCGTTTGTATCCCTTGGGGCCTTTGGCCACATTAACCCCACTCTGGCCCTTGTCACCGAGCTGGTCAAACAGGGCGTTCGGGTAACTTATTTTACGACCGAGGCTTTTCGGAACATTATTGAACCCACCGGCGCAAAGTTTGTCGCCGTCCCATCCTGGATGGCGGAAAACGACAAGCACAACGACGGCGAGAAAAAAGAGGACGACGGCGGTGTGGCAGCTGCGGTGCCTTTCCTCTTTTTGAACGAGGCCGGAGCCTACATCGACACCATCCTCGATACCCTCCATGACGATAAGCCCGACGCCATCGTCCACGACTTTGCCGGCATCGCCGGCACCATCGCCGCCGACAACCTGAACGTGCCCAATGTCATGCTGTACACCAGTTACCCTTCCAACGACAGCTATTCGGTGGCCGCCGGTTTTGAAAGCTGCCCTGCAGACCATCCGCTGCGCAAGGCTGCCGCCGGTATTGCGGCAGGCTACGCCGAAAAGTATGGCTGCCGGGTCATGACCGTAAAAGAGATTTTTGACGGACACGGGGATTTCAACCTGGTCATGATGCAGAAAAAACTGGTGCCCAATTACGAGAGCTTCGATGACAGTTTTGTGTTCACCGGCGTTCAGATTGGCAAGCGGACCGCCTTCGGCAGCTGGAAAGCCCCCGACAACGGCAAACCTCTGCTGTATTCCTCCCTGGGCACCGCCTTCAACAACTGGCCCGAATACTATCCCATCCTGTTTGATGCAGTCCGGGATCTGGATATCAATGTGTTTGCCGCCCTCGGCTCCATCGACCCGGCCAGCCTGAAAGACATCCCGGCCAATGTGGAAGTCGGCCAGATGGTGCCTCAGCTGGACATCCTTTCTCAGGCGTCGGTGTTTATCACCCATGCCGGGATGGGCGGCACCGGCGAAGCCATTTATTACGGCGTGCCCATGATCGCTATCCCGCAGATGGAGGAGCAGGCCATCACCGCCCGGCAGATCGAGAAACTGGGGCTGGGCGTTGCCTTTCTGGATAAGAGCGCCATCACCAGCGAGGCGCTGAAAACTGCCATCCAGAAGCTTCTCACTGAGCCCTCCTACAAGGCTGCGGCGGAGCAATTCAGCGCGGACATGAAGACCCTGGGCGGAGCCAAAGCATCGGCAGAGGCGCTGCTGCATTTCCTCAGCAAGCCGTAAAGGAGAAAGAACTATGCCGAAATTTCCTGAAAATTTTTTGTGGAGCGCATCCACTGCGGCCACCCAGATCGAGGGCGGCTGGAACGCCGACGGCAAGGGCGAGTCCATCTGGGACACGCTGGTTCATGACGGCACTGGCCGCATCGCCCACAGCGAAAATGCCGACACCTCCATCGACTTTTATCACCGCTGGAAAGAGGACGTGGCCCTGATGAAACAGATGGGCCTGAAAGCCTACCGCTTCTCGATCAGCTGGCCTCGCATTCTGCCCGAGGGGGTGGGCCAGGTCAATCAGGCAGGGGTGAAATTCTACCAGGACCTCTGTGACGAGCTGCTGACAAACGGCATCCAGCCTCTGGTGACCCTCTATCACTGGGACCTTCCCACTGCTCTCTATCGAAAAGGCGGCTGGAAGAACCCTGAGATCGTCGAATGGTTTGCCAACTATGTGGACGCGGCCTCGAAGGCCCTCAGCGGCCGTGTCTCCTACTGGATGACCTTCAACGAGCCGCAGATGTTCTGTGGGCTGGGACTGGTGGCCGGAGTCCACGCCCCCTTTGAGCACAACGACGATGCCGCCATGATGGCGGTGACTAAAAACATCCTGCTGGCCCATGGCCGGGCGGTGAAGATTCTACGGAAAAACTGCCCCGGCGCCAAAGTGGGTATGGCCCCTACCGGCGACTGCTGCCTGCCCAAAGACGACTCCCCCGAAGAAGTGGAGAAAGCCCGGCAAAAATCTCTGTCCGAATATCCGGGCTATATCATGTCCAACACCTGGTGGGCAGACCCCGTCTTTTTGGGACGCTATCCCGACTGGGCGGCAGATAAATTCGGTGGTTTGCTTTACACCATGACCGATGCGGAATGGGCGCTTGTCTCCCAGCCGCTGGACTTTTACGCCTACAACTGCTATCAGGGCACGGTGGACCTGGTGCCTGACCCGTCCCGATACGACGAATACGCCTACCAGGGCAGTCCCCAGACGGCCACGGCTTGGAACATCACCCCCAAGGTGCTCTATTACGCCAGCAAGTTTTGGTATGAGCGGTATCATCTGCCTATCCTTATCACCGAAAACGGCTATTCGGGGCTGGATCATGTGATGCTGGACGGCAAAGTCCATGACCCGCAGCGCATCGACTTTCTGCACCGGTATCTGCGGGAGGTGGCCCACGCGATCGAGGACGGTATCCCGGTGATTGGTTACTCGGTCTGGAGCCTGTTCGATAACTTCGAGTGGGCGGCGGGCTACAGCTGCCGCTATGGCCTGATCTATGTGGACTACCCGACACTGAAACGGACCGTCAAGGATTCCGGCTGGTGGTACCGGGATGTGATTGCCGGGAACGGCAGCAACTTGTAAAACATCATATTTTGAAAAGTGAGGGCTTATTACAATGAAACGCAAAGAAATTTTGGACCGGATGGGCCTATGTCTGCCGCAAGGCAAGCAGATTCGCGTTGTCATCTCCAGCGACGTCAGCAACGAGGCGGATGATCCCTTTGCCATTGTCCATCAGCTTTTGACCCCCATCTTCGATGTGCGCGGGGTGATCGCCGCCCACTACGAGGGCAAGACTCACGGCGACCGGCAGTCGATGGAGAACAGCTACCGGATGCTGACCGCCCTGATGGAAGCCACCGGGATGACTGACGTGCCCATGCTGCGCGGCTGCGCGACCCCACTTGCCGGTGAGCATGATACGCCGGACGCAGAGGGGGTCCGTTTCCTGATCGAGGAAGCACAGCGTGACGATCCCCGTCCCCTCTATGTGACAGTACAGGGCGCGCTGACCGACGTGGCCGCTGCTCTCAACCGCTGCCCGGCCATTGCCGGGAAGATGACGGTGGTCTGGATCGGCGGTATGCCTTACCCCAAGGGGGGCTGCGACTTCAACATGAAGCAGGACCTGGCAGCCGCACGCGCTGTCTTTGGCAGCGAGGTAACGCTCTGGCAGCTCCCGGTCAATGTTTACGGCACGGTGGAGGTGACGATGGCCGAAATAGCCCACAAAATCCGCCCCTGCGGAACAGTTGGGCGCTACCTGTACGACATGATGGAGCAGTATAACCTCACCAACAACGAGCCGTATACTCTGCGCAAGGGGGAGAGCTGGAACTTTGGCGATTCGCCGGTGGTGGCGGCCCTGCTGGGCTGCGACTGGCGGCAGAATTTCCACATGGAACCCGCCCCCGTCCTCGCGGACGGTGGGCGCTATCTGCCTGGGAGTGGGCGGGCTATCCGGGTCTACGATTCAGTGGACGTGCGCTTTTTGCTGGAGGACTTTTTTGCAAAGCTCGCTCTCTGCTATGGGCCGAGGACAAACAAAGCGTGAAGCCGCGCCGCTTGGGTGCAAACTGACGAATCCTGTTCCTGTTTCCTGTCAAAAATGACGAAGCCAAGGACGTGCAGGGCCGGCTATCGTCTTTGACGGCGGCAAAAAACTTCGTGGAAAAACCGGCGCGGAACTGGTACACTGGTAGTGTCAGAAAAGAGTGTGCGTGATCGAAAGGAGTAGGGAAAAATGAAGATCATTTTCCGGGCCGACGACCTGGGTTTCAGTGAGGCGGTCAATTATGGCATCCGCAAGGCCATCGTAGACGGGGTCATCACCTGTACCGGTCTGATGCCCAATATGCCGTATGCAGCCGCTGGTTATGCGCTAGTAAAGGACACCGGCGTCGAGGTGGGCCAACACACCAATATCTGCGTAGGCCGACCACTGACCGATTCGGCCCGTATTCCTTCCCTGGTACAGCCCAGCGGCGAATTCTGTACCAGCCGCGAAATACGCGCCCGAAAACAGGATACCATCGTCCTGGAAGAAGTGGAACTGGAGATTCAGGCGCAGCTCGACCGCTTCCGCGCCATCACCGGGCGGGATCCCGCTTACTTCGAAGGACACGCGGTTATGTCGCCCAACTTTTTCCAGGGGTTGAAGAATGTGGCTGCCCGTAATGGCCTGCTCTACTGCGACCCGGTGGATCCGCAGTGGTCGGTCGAACACGGCATCCAGTGCTCTGCTTTCTATCGACTCGACGAGCGCGGCCTCTACGATGTGCGCAAGTTTGTTTTTGAGGACGAGGCCGGGCTGCGCGGCAAAGAGTGTTCGGTGCTGGTTTTTCATCCAGGGTGGCTGGACCAGTATCTGCTGGAACATTCTTCCTATACCTTCATCCGCCCGATGGAGACCGATTTTCTGTGCAGCCAGGAACTGAAAGATTGGCTGGCTGCCAACTACGTGGAACGGACCACTTTCGCCCGCCGGGCTGCCGAAGTGAAAAAAGAACAGGAAGAACGCCATGCTTGACAGCAACCTCATGAGCCTGCTCACTCTTTTGTCGGAGAACGACTATCTCACAGCCCAAACATTGGCTGTCAAAAGTGGCGCCAGCAGCCGTACTGTGCAGACCCGCATCGGGCAACTGCGCGCGGAACTGGAAGGTCACGGTGCAACTGTTGAGTCGCGCCAACGCCACGGCTACCGCCTCCGAGTGGAGGACCGCAACGCCTACGAGACATGGTACAACGAAAACCGGCACTCTTTGGCCTCCGCCGTCCCCAATACAGTAGAGGATCGCTTCCGCTTCCTGCTGGCCTGCTTTTTGGACGGCGAGGAATACTTCAAGCTCGATGACCTCAGCGAGGAGTTGTATGTATCCAGCAAGACCCTGTCGGCCGAGCTGAGGCAGGTGGAGTTCGTTCTGGGGCAGTATAACATTACCTTGAAGCGTAAACCTCACTACGGTGTGCGTGCGCATGGCAGTGAATTTGACCGCCGCCGCTGTTATATGGACTACCTGGTCCAGTCTCAAAACTCCCTCTTTGCTGACCAGCGTGACCAGGCCGAGATGCTGCCCAGGATCGGCGAGGTTCTGCTGGACATGATGATACGCCAGCGGATCAAATTTACGGAGGCAGCTTTTCAGAACATCGTCATCTATCTGTATGTAGCCTTCCTGCGCAGCGGCGCGGGCCACCTAGCTGCCGCCAAGCCCGGCGAGCTGGCCCAGGTGCAGGCCATGCCTGAATACCAGGCCGCTCTGATGCTGGCCGACAGGCTGTGTCAGGCGGGCATCGAAATTGCGCCGGAACCGGCCGAGACGATGTACATTGCCATTTACATCGCAGGACGGCGCAGCTTGGGCGAGGGCTACCATCCCCAGTCCAGTCCAGTGGTCCAGGAAAACGTCAACCGGCTGACCACCATCTTGCTGGATTGCGTGCAGCGGGTCTACAACCTTAATTTTCGCGATAATCTCAACGTCCGCATCTCGCTGTACAACCACATCGTCACCTTCAACATACGGATGAAGTACGGCATCCAGATGGAGAACCCCATCCTGGAAGAGATCAAGCAGAACTACCCCTTCGCCTTTGCGATGGCCCAGCGTGCTATGGCTGAGTACGAAAAATTCTATAGCAGGCCAGTGCCCGAATCCGAGACGGGATACTTTGCCATTATTCTGGAAATGGCACTGGAATCTCTTAAAGCGCAGATTGAGAAAAAGAACATCCTTCTGGTCTGTATGACGGGCAAGGCTAGCAGCCGACTGCTGGCCTTCCGTTTCCGCAACGAGTTCGGAGTCTACATCGACCGACTGGATGTGTGTAGCATGTACGAATTCGAGCGATATGACTTGAGCCGGGTGGACTACGTCTTTACTACCGTGCCGCTGCAGACCGCGACCGCCGTCCCTATCTACCAGATCGGCAACTTCCTCGACGCCAGCGATGTGCCGCAGGTCCGCAGGCAGCTGGAACTGGGCAGCGTCAACTTCCTGAAAGACTACTATCGGCCCGATCTGTTCTTCCCGCATGTGCAGGGAAACACACGGGAGGAAGTCATCCGGCAGATGTGTCAGCTGATGGGCAAAGTTTACCCCCTGCCTGAGGGCTTCTGTGACTCGGTGCTGGAGCGGGAGGCGATGGGCGGCACCGACTTCGGCCACCTGGTGGCCATCCCACACCCGGCTGACAACCTAGTCAATGAGAACGTGGTCTGCGTCGGCATTCTGGACAAGCCCGTCCTCTGGTCGGTCAACAAGGTCCAGCTTGTGATCCTAGTGGCTATCTATGACTCCGCCTCGGCCCAAACCCAGAAGTTTTACCAGCTGACCACCGCCCTGATCACCGACGAAGTGCGGGTCAAGAGGATCATCAGTCGGCGGCAGTATCTCCATTTTATGAAACTGTTCCAAGAATAAGCCGAAAACGAAAGGAGAGCAAAATCCATGAGCCTGCCCAAAGACTTTTTGTGGGGTGGCGCGGTGGCCGCCAACCAGTGCGAGGGTGCTTACTGCGAGGACGGCAAGGGTCTAAGCGTCGCCGACGTGATGACCGCCGGCAGCAAGGACAAAAAGCGCCAGATCACCGACGGCGTGGTGGAAGGCCTCTACTACCCTAACCACGAAGGGATCGACTTCTACCACCGCTACAAGGAGGATATCAAGCTCTTTGCCGAGATGGGATTCAAGTGCTTCCGTACTTCTATTGCGTGGAGCCGCATCTTTCCTCAGGGGGATGAACCCTCTCCCAACCCCGCCGGCATCCGATTCTACCATAACCTGTTTGACGAGTGTCATAAGTACGGCATTGAGCCGGTGGTGACCATCAGCCACTACGAGATGCCCCTCGGCTTCGTGCAGAAATACGGCGCATGGCGCAGCCGCAAACTGGTGGATTTCTTCGAGCGGTATTGCCGCGTCATCTTTACTGAGTACAAAGGCAAGGTCAAATACTGGATGACCTTCAACGAGATCAACGCCATCGAGTTCGGCCCCTGGAACCCGGCCGGCCTACTGATCGCTCCCGGCGAAAACCGGGAGCAGGTCATCTACCAGGCAGCCCACCACCAGTTTGTAGCCAGCGCCAAAGCGGTGCTGCTGGGCCACCAGATCGATCCGGAAAACAAAATCGGCTGCATGACCCTGTTCGGCGTGGTCTACCCCGAAACCTGTCACCCACTGGATGCTAAGGCCGCCGACGACATGATGTCCACCATGTTGGCCTTCGCCGACGTGCAGTCCCGCGGCGAATACCCGCCCCGCCTGCTAAAAAATCTGGAGCGCCACGGCATAGCTATCCAGATGGAGCCGGGCGACCTCGACCTGCTGCGCCGCGGCACGGTGGATTACATCGGCTTCAGCTACTATATGTCGATGGTGCAGGCAGGCCGTCCCACCGAGGCAGGCCAAGCCAAAGGCAATGTGGTGGCCGGCGTGGTCAACCCCTACCTGCCCTCCAGCGAGTGGGGCTGGCAGGTGGACCCGATGGGCCTGCGGCTGACGCTGCGGCTGCTCTACGACCGCTACCAGAAGCCGCTGTTCATCGTGGAGAATGGCCTGGGTGCAGCGGACACCGTCGAGCCGGACGGTTCCATCCACGACAGTTACCGCATCGAATACCTGCGAGAGCACATTCGGGCCTTCAAAGCCGCGGTGGAGGAAGACGGCATCCCTCTGATGGGTTATACCCCCTGGGGCTGCATCGACTTGGTCTCGGCCGGCACCGGCGAGATGAAAAAGCGCTACGGCTTCATCTATGTAGACCGGGACGATGCGGGCCATGGTACCCTGGCCCGCAGCCGCAAGGACAGTTTCTATTGGTATAAAAAGGTCATCGCTTCCAACGGCGAAGACCTCGCATAAACAATACGTAAAAACGGTACAAAGGAGATATAACTATGGCAGAAATGACGGAACAGGAAGAGCTGCAAGTTTTTCAATTGATCACCGCAGCTGGCAGCGCCAAGAGCACCTTTATGGAGGCCCTTTATAAGGCCAAAGAGGGCAAATACGATGAGGCCGAAAATCTCTTCAAAGAAGCCGACGGCTACTTTGTAGAAGGACACCACGCCCATGCAGCCATGATCGAGGCTGAGGGCCAGGGCGTCGAGACCACCGTCCGCTTGGTACTGGCACATGCCGAGGATCAGCTAATGAGCGCCGAGCTGACCAAGACGATGGTTGAGGAGATGATCGCCCTCTACAAAAAGCTGGATCAGCTGGAAAATAAGTAAAAATCTCCCGTTTCCGCAGCCATGCGAGCAATGCTGTGCGTTGCCTAGGTGGCTGCTTTTTGTAACAGGTCCAGAAAATCTTCGTGCATCTTTAACAATAGAAAAGATTACACTTTGTGGTCTCTGTTAAATTGCAAGTTACCTGCTTGACAGAATACCACCTCTCATGGTATTCTCTTACCCATCCCGGCCACTTTAGTATGCTAAACAGCCGCCCCGCAACCGCACCGAACCATTTTGCCGCCGCTTTCCTCCGACAAAATCCTTTGGTCTTTTGCGGGGCGGTTTTCTTTATTTCCCGAGAGAATTTGCAGCCGGGCGACCGGCCTGCAATTCTTCATACCCGAACCTTGAAAATTGCATGAGCCGACCGAACGTGATACCGACTTTTCGTCAACGCCGCTGCACAAACAGGGGCAGGAACTTCGTTCGGAGCAAACGGTGACTCCCATACATGAGCAGCGACCTTTTACTTATTTTTTGCGCCTTAACAATTCGGAAACATTTGTTGAAAATGCGTTTTGAGCGCAGCGGTAGAGGGCAAGAACCGTCCCGTGGCCACAAATTTTCAATTCTTGAAAATTTCCTGTCCATCCGGGACTTCACTTCTCAAACTCTTGCGAGTTTTCCAAGTGATCTTGTTGGGGCGTGCCTGCCCCAAACCCTGCTCATCATTCGTGCCTTGCGGCACGAATGGAACGGCGTGTCGTGCTTACATAACTTCACCGAGGAGTTATCGAACAGACAGGAGGTACAATGACCAAAACGAATGTTCAACCGACCCCTAGCAATTCCCAGCATCACGACACGCCGAACAACAAAACGCACATCATCAAGTTCCGAGTGACGGAAACTGAAAAGATGGAACTCCAATGCACAGCAAAACTCCTTCATCTCTCCCTGTCCACCCTCATCCGCCGTGCGCTACACAATGCAAAGATTGAGCGCACTGTTGTCGTTGCCGGCGGCGGAGAAGAAACCCTGACCGTTGTTTCCACCCTGCTTGCCCAGTGCAGTAAGGTAGGAGGCAACCTCAACCAACTCGCACGACACTTTAACTCCGACGGCGCAGACACCGAACACCTGCGGGCGAAAATCCTTGACGAACTTGCAGACCTGACTGCCTTCCGGCTCCACGCCGAGAAAGTTCTGGGTGAACTGTATGGCAACGCTCAAGCATATCGCCTCTAAAAACTCGGACTACACCGCCATCGAAGCGTACCTCGTTTACCAGCACGATGCGTTCACCGGGAAGCAACTTCTGGATGAACAGGGCAGGCCGAAGCTGCGAGATTCGTACCTGCTCAACACCCTTGAGTGCGGCGATTTCTCGTTTGCAACAGCCTGTCTGCTGGCGAACCGCAAGTATGGTAAGAATACCCAGCATGGTGATATCAAAAGCCACCAGTATATCATCAGCTTTGACCCCAGAGATGCAGCCGACAACGGGCTGACCATGGAAAAGGCACAGGCACTTGGCCTGAAGTTTTGTTCTGAAAATTTTCCCGGTCACCCTGCCATCGTCTGCACTCACCCGGATGGGCACAACCATTCGGGAAATATCCATGTCCACATCGTGATTGGCAGCATCCGAACACGAGAAGTGGAGCGTAAGCCCTATATGCAGAAGCCCCGCGATTGGCGCGAGGGCATGAAGCACTCCAGCACCGCCCAGACCATGCGGCACCTCCGTGTCGAGGTCATGGAACTGTGCGAAAGTGCCGGACTGTACCAGATCGACCTGCTCAACGGATCAAAGGAGCGTGTCAGCGAAGCCGAGTATTGGGTGCGCAGACGCGGCCAATTGAAACTTGACCGCGAGAACGCAGCCCTTACCGCAACTGGACAGCAGCCCCGGCAGAAGAAGTTTGAAACCGTAAAAGATACCCTGCGGAAACAGATTTCTTCGGTGCTGTACCGTGCCACCAGCTTTGAAGATTTTTCTGATAGGCTTATGCAGCAGTACGGCATCACCGTCAAGGAAAGCCGTGGGTGTCTGAGCTATCTGCCCGCTGGCAGAACAAAGTTTATCCGAGCGAAACATCTCGGTGACAAGTTCGATAAGGCGGCAGTGTTTGTCACGTTGCAGGCAAACGCCGAACGCAAACCCAAGGCGCAGTTCAAGCAGGATACCATCGGGAAACTGATCGACATCCAGTCGAGGATGACCGAGGGCAAGGGCATCGGCTATAAGCGTTGGCTCACGAAACACAATCTCAAAGTTATGGCACAGACCGTGAAGCTTCTGCAGGAAAAGGACTTGACCGACGAGGACGCCCTGAACCAGCGCATCACCGAACTGGAAACCAAGTATCACGACTCGCTGGCGGTGGTGAAAGACCTCGAAGGTCGCATGAAATTCAACAAAGAGCTGCGCTATCATGTCGCAGCCTATGCCAGCACCAAGAACATCGCACAGCAGTTAAAGACTGCCAAACGACCCGCAGCTTTTGAGGAGCAGCATCGTGCAGAGCTGACAGCGTACCGGGCGGCAGCAGCCTATTTCAAGGCAAACAACATCGCCAAGCTGCCCAGCCCGAAAAAGCTGGAAGCCGAGTATGCGCAACTGGCATCCGAAAAGGCAAAGTTCTATGAGCAGTACAAGGAAACCAAGGAAGAACTGCTCAAACTGAAAACCGCAAAACAGAATGTTGCGTCCTTTTTCCGGGAGGAAGAACCGGCGCAGCAGGAGAGATAAAGGAGTGTGCGTATGATCAATCTGAAAATTGACCCGGAGTTCCAGTCCCAGATTCCTCCTCTGACCGATGATGAATTTAAGCAGCTTGAAGAAAATATCCTCAAAGAGGGCAAGCTGCTCTCTCCTTTGATCGTGTGGAATAATACACTTGTTGATGGCCACAACCGTTATGCCATTCTCCAGAAGCATCCTGAGATTTATTTTTCCACTATGCCGCTCCGATTTGAGAACCGCGAAGAAGCCGTTGCGTGGATCTGCCGGAATCAGTTGGGTCGGCGAAACCTGAGTCCTGAACAGAAACGCTATCTGCTTGGGAAGCAGTACGAAGCCGAGAAGAAAGTTGCAAAAATCTTTCGGGGCAATCAGTACACTTTAGCAAAGAAAAGTGGTGGTGATCACGGTGATAACCACCACTCCGGGAAGAAAACCTGCGACCGGATCGCAGAGGAAAACGGTGTCAGCCGTGCCTCCGTTCTCCGCGCCAGCCACTATACACGAGGCATCGACATCGCAGACAACCTCTCTCCCGGCATCAAGCAGAAAGTCTTTTCCGGCGAAGTGAAGTTTACCAACGAAGAAATGTCCAAACTCGTGCAGGCAAGTGCCGAGCATCGTTCAGATGTCCTTGCTCAAATCCTGCATCCAGAGGCATTGGAAGTGTTGGAATCTGCCAGCGC
>ERZ833963.1210-NODE-1210-length-32237-cov-24.549748_pt1 | contig 32237 bp, 21 predicted proteins | sample MGYA00519693_ERZ833963 | MGnify/ENA primary metagenome ERZ833963 (study PRJEB31850, sample SAMEA3708748) | human gut metagenome | biome: human gut; feature: human-associated habitat; material: faeces | place: China | collected 2014 ... | reverse complement strand
ACCATGTTTTCTCCTCCCCCGAAGGAGCCTCCCACGCTGAACATGGTGTCTTCATTGGGACGGTAGAATGCTCCTACCGCTACCGCATGGGCGTCTTTGTAGTTGCCGTAGCCGGCTGCTACATCCCACTTGTCATCCGGGTCGAAGTCCAGCGGGTGGAGGGCTGCCAATGCTGCCGCTCCTGCTCCTACTCTGTCCATCCGGTCTCCCAGTTCATTGACGGCTCCTCCTATGTTGTTGATTGTCTGGTTTGTTTTCCACAGCTGCCCCCCGTTGACGGCGTCAGTGCTGTTTGCGCTGATGTCTCCGGCTGCTACGTTGGTGATTTTCTTGTTCCCTGCGTTGATGCCGCTGTTGTCGATTTTCACGTCTCCTACGGTCAGGGTGTTGGTGGTTACGCTGTTAAGGCCTTTCAGGTCTTTAGCCATGCGGACTTTCAGGTTGTTATTGCCGTCGGATACGACGCCGAGGTTGTCTTCTGTGGTCAGTTTGTTTGTGTCTGTAATGCCTCCGACGACGTTCACCTGTTCGTTCAGTTTCTTCTTGATGACGTTTCCTGTATCGCCGCCGTATTTCATGCCGTCATTTAGGGTAGCCACTTCTTCTTTGGTTCCGTCCGGTTTTTCGTATACGATACGGGTCGTGGTCGCCCCCGGCGCGCCGTCTACTCCGGGTTTGCCGTCACGGGTAACGGAGATGTTTGTTGTTACGCCGTCTTTTCCGTTGATGCCGATTTTTCCGTCTTTGCCATTTTTACCTGTAGCAACGATGGTTTCGGTTTTCAGGTTCTTGTCCATTTTGACGGTGAGGTTTCCGTTCGCATCGGCAAAGGTTTTGATGTTTTCACCGGAGTATTCGGAGGCGGCTTTTGTCCCTTCTCCTTTGATGGTGACTTTGTCTCCCAGGTTCCGGTGGAATTCTCCGTCGTTGCCGGCAAAGTCCATGCCTTTTTTCGTCAGTTCTTCAGATGTATTGGTAATCTTTTGGTCTACGGCTTTGAGCTGGTCTTCTGTGGCGGCCTGTCCGCTGGTGATGTTGTTCGGATCCCAGGTTTTGTTGGTCAGTCCGTTAACGGTTCCGTCTTTCCCGTTGATTTTCACTTTTCCGGCATCGATGTTTCCTGTCGTGCCGTCAATAGTGACTTTGTCTCCGGCTTTGATGATGCCGGTTGTTCCGTCGATGGATACCTGTTTGGACGGATCGGTTCCCAGTGTGACTTTGTCGCCGAGTCCGACAGTATATTCTTTGCCGCCTGTTCCATTGGTTCCTTCGGTGACGGTTATATTGCTGTCTTTGGCTTTGACGGTCGTATGCTGGCCTGCCAGTGTCTTTACGTCATGCAGCTGGCTGCCGTTGACAGCATCGGTGCTGTTTGCGCTGACGTCTCCGGCTGCTACGTTGGTGATTTTGTTGCCGCCGTTGTCAAGGCCGTTCTTAGTCAGGGATACGGTGTTTCCGGCTGCACCGTTGCTGATGGTCATTCCGTTATTGTTGATGAATGTATCGCCGGCGGTTATGCTTTCGAGGCCTTTCAGGGCTTTGGCAAGGCGGACTTTCAGGTTGTTGCTGCCATCGGATACGACGCCGAGGTTGTCTTCTGTGGTCAGTTTGTTTTCGTCTGTAATGCCTCCGACGACGTTCACCTGTTCGTTCAGTTTCTTCTTGATGACCGCTCCTGTATCGCCGCCGTACTTCATGCCGTCATTTAGGGTGGCCACTTCTTCTTTGGTGCCGTCCGGTTTTTCGTATACGATACGGGTCGTGGTCGTACCCGGTGCACCGTCCACCCCGGGTTTGCCGTCACGGGTAACGGAGATATTTGTCGTTTGGCCGTCTTTTCCGTTGATGCCGATTTTTCCATCTTTGCCGTTTTCACCTGTGGCCACGATTGTTTCGACTTTCAGGTTTTTATTCATCTTCACGTCGATTGTCGTATTTCCGGCAGGGTCCTGCGTGATAAAGGTTTTAAGGTTTTCTCCGCTGTATTCCGTATCGGCCGCGGTACCTTCTCCTTTCACGGTTATCTTGGAGCCCAGTTTATTGGTTTTTGTGCCGCCTGCATTGGCATCGAACTGCAGGCCTTTGGCGATTACATCATCCAATTTGGATTTGGACGCGATGTCCTTTAATTTTACGGTTTCTTTCTGCCCTGCATGGTTTTTATCTTCTACGGTCAGATCAATATTTCCGTTGGTATCGACTGTATAAGACCCATCTGCACTGGATGCGTTTTGTACCAGCCGATAATCGGTGGCGTTAGCGCCTTGTTTCTTCACTTCATCGCTGACGACCTTCAACTGGTCTTCTGTGGCGGCACGCCCGCTGACGGCCGTCGGGTTCGTTACATTCCAGGTCTTATTATCAAGACCTGTTACATAATTACCGGTAGTACCGCCGGATGTCTGGCTGCCCATGGTCACACCGCCGGCTTTCACCGTATCCGTAGCGGTTACTGTCTTCACATGAATGTCTTTGTTGAGTTTTACGCCGATTTTCGTATCGTCACCGGTTTGGGTGATTTCTGTCGTAATGTTATTATCGCCGTTAACGGTGACTTTAGAGCCTAATTTGTTCGTTTTTTCGCTGTTATTATCCGCGTCGAAACGAAGGCCTTTATTAATCACTTCATTTTTAGCGTCATGCAATTGTCCGCCGTTCACCGCGTCTTTGGATCCGGCTGCCACCTGACCGTCAGCCACATTGGTTACCTTTTGGTTATTCGCATTGATGCCGTTATTGGTTACATAGGTCTTTCCACCTACGGTCAGCCCGTTATTATTGATCACCGTATTGCCCGTTGTGACGCTGTCCACTTTCACATCTTTAGCCAGTTTCACATTCAGCGCGCCGTTTCCGGATACTACGCCGATATTCCCGTCTGACAGTTTTGACGAGTCAGCGCCGCCTTTGATATCCAGCCGCTCGCCCAGTTTTTTATTGATAACTGCTGCGTCATCACCCTTAAAGTTCAGCCCTTTGCCAATCGTCGTGTTGATATTTGTGATATCGGTCTTATTGGTCTTCACTCCGTCACTGACTGTTTTCAGCTGGTCTTCCGTGGCTGCCTGTCCGGATACGGGCTGCGGGTTGTCAATATCCCAAGTCGTATTTGTAAGGCCGTTTACGGTTCCGGCATCCCCATTCACCGTGACGGGATGGGTCTGCCCTACGGTAACCACATTCCCCAGCCCGATGGTATATTCTCTACCACCTGTCTCAGCACTGGTTCCTTTCGTAACGGTTACATTGGCGTCTTTCGCTTTGACTGTCGTCGCCTTTGCCGTACCGCCGATGGCCGCATTCAGCTGATCCACATTGACGGCATCGGTTCCGGCTGTGCCGGTTGCCACGTTGGTAATCTTCTGATTATTGGCATTGAGGCCGCTGTTATTGATATATGTCTTTCCGCCTACATGGACGCCGTTATCGTTGATGACGACTTTATTCGTTCCCGTGCCTGCCGTCACTTCTTTGAATTCCGGCTTTTCACTCATCACTAAATCAAGGCCGTCTCCCGCCGCGTTTTTCTTCACGCCCAGGTTCTTGCCTGATACGCCGGTGGTCACATCGGCAAGGCCGCCTTTCACGGTCAGTTTGGTCCCGAGGTCACGATGCACTTTGTTCGCCGCGCCGTCATTGCCTTCGAAATCAAGGCCTTTTGCCGTCAATGTATTCGTAACATTGGTCACCGCATTGTTTACGGCTGTCTGCACATCTCCGATATTGGCCGCATTGGTCGTCGTATTTCCGCCGCTGGCTACGTTCGTGATGGTCTGGTTATTCGCGTTGAGGCCGTTATTTGTCACATAGGTCTTTCCGCCTACGGTTAGCCCGTTATTATTGATGACCGTATTGCCCGTTGTGACGCTGTCCACTTTCACGTTTTTCGCCAGTTTGATATTCAGCGTATCTGTCCCGTTGGATACCACGCCGATATTTCCGTCTGTCAGCTTAGACGCATCTGCCACGCCGCCGACGATATTCGTCTGTTCGCCTAATTTTCGGATAAACTTATTAGCCGCGGCTGCCGCAGCTTTCACATCGCCCGCATAGGCCACGCCTTTATCCATTTCCGTAGTCACCGCATACAGCTGGCTGCCGTTGATAGCATCGGTAGAAACATCGGAAATACGGCCGGCCGCCACATTGGTGATCGTCCGTTCACTGCCCGCCTTACCCACGCTGACTGTAGAAGCCGGATTTACTCCTGCAAAATTATGTGCTGTTCCATTGATCGTTGCGGAGGGTGTCGCCACAGCTGCCGCCGTTTCCGAACCGGCGCCGAGGGCTACAGCATTTTCATTGGCCACTTTTGTATTGCTCCCGAGAGCCATGCCGTTCTTCGCCGTTACAGAAGCGTTGTTCCCCAGCACCATAGCCCCGTCGGCGGAAACCGTGGAGTTGCTGCCCACTGCATAGGCATTATCCGCATTAATAGTATTCTTATAACCGAAAGCGCCTGCCATATTTCCTTTCACCGTACCGGCAGTGACTGTCGTGATTTTATCCTGATCAGCACCGGCGGCGCTGCCGTTTGCTTCTGTCGCAGTGTTAACCGTGGCGGAGCCGATGGTATTTCCGGCGCCGACAGCATAGGCCTGATTTCCGTAAATAGTATTTTGGGAACCAACCGCCGCGGATTCTTTACCGGACTTATTTCCATCTTTCATATCCAGCCCTACCTGGTTTGTATCGCCAATGGAGGATGACCGGGTTCCGTAGGCACCTACCTGCGTACCGAGAGCAAGAGAATTATCTCCCCAGCTCCGTGCCATGATTCCGATACCGGTGCTGGCTACACCTTTAGTTAAAGAATTGATACCGATCGCTGTGGAACCTGTACCAAACGCTTCACTCAGCGTTCCGATGGCCGTGGTAGCATCACCGATCGCCGCCGTATTTGCGTATTTCCCTTTCACATTGATGGAAGCCGAGCCCAATCCGCTCGGAAACTTAGTTTCTATTTCCTTGTTAAAGCTCTTTTTGATCCCGTTTCCTGCTTTCAGCTGAGGCACAGCTGTTTCCAGTTCCGTACGGGCCATATCGATATCATCCCCGCCGATAGCAATAGATGAGTTACCGATGGCTCTCGTATCCGAACCGAGAGCGAGGGACTGGGTGCCATAGGTTTTTGCTGTACTGCCGATAGCGACACCCTGCGCATATTTAGGATCGACAGTACCGCCGGACTGTTTGATCTTGACATTAGTCTCCGCCGACGCGCCGATAACCACATCGCCTCTGGCGCCGTATGCCGCCGCTTCCGCGCCTGCCACTACCGCACCGGATCCCGGATTGCCGTGCTCTGTAGAAGCGATGCTCTTCGCCTGGCGTCCGATGACGATATCCCCATTTTCCAGTGCCTGTGCCCCCTGGCCGATGGCTACCGTACTTGCCGGAAGGCTTGGAGTGCCGGTGCTGCTTTTCCCTGCTGCTTTCGCTCCTGTACCGATGGCAATACCATTGTCTGCTCCATCCTCAACGGAAGCAGACTCACCTACGGCAATACCGCTCGCTGCTTCACTCTTACTGTCCCAGCCGATAGCAGTAGAATTGACTCCTTTTGCCGTGGAGTTTGCCCCCAATGCGCGGGCGCCTGCAGCCAGGGCTTTTGCACCATTACCAATGGCTACGCCCCAATCCCCTCTGGATTGAGAACCGTTCCCCATGGCAATGGCACCGCCATTAGCAGCTTTCGCATTATTCCCGAAAGCCATAGAGGAACCGCCCCAGGCCCTGGCATTGGAACCGAAAGCCTGGTCATTATCGTTGCCTACAACATTTCCAGCCTCATCTATACCTGCCCGTGCTTCATTACCAAGTGCAAAACCGTTAGTAGAACGAACCCAGGTATTATTCCCGATCGCGACCGTATTATTCCCGTCCGTATGCGCATTACGGCCGATAGCCACTGCCTGCGCACCTTGGCCGACAGTACCGGTACCGAGGGCAACCGTATTGATATCTTTGGTTGTCGCATCATGCCCGATTGCGATCCCTCCGCTCTTATCGGTAATCCCCGGTGTTGCCGTGGCAGGGTTTACTGTAACATTCGCACCATGTCCGATGGCAATCCCGTTTTGGCTCGATTCTGGATCCGGATCTCCCTTGCCGACAGACGCTTCATTACCGATAGCCACACTGTGTGATGACAATGCCTTTGACAAAATACCGTAAGCGGAACTGTTCACCGCCGCCGCCTCTGCCTGGTCGCCGACAGCAAGAGAATGTAAAGCTGACGATTTAGACAGGGAGCCTATGGCAGTCGCCCCCTGCCCGGTAGCTTCCGCCTGATCACCCATGGCTATGGCATAAATATTTTTCGCCCTGGATCGGCTGCCAAGAGCGATGGTATACTGTTCTGTTGTCTTGGCATCATCCCCGACAGCAATGCTGTTTGTAGCCGCTGAGGCACCGATCCCGCCGTTAAACGAGGCTTCCGCTATGCCCGGTAACAGGCATCCCGTGACGGCAAGGGTGCACAGAAGCGCGCGAAAAGACAGGCTCTTCTTTTCAGAAACCGTTCCTCCGTTTTTTCCGCTTCTGCCGACAATTTCCGGAACCACTACATAGCAGTGTTTCACCCGGCTCCAGATGACTTTGTAAATCTGATTCATAACTTCCTCCTTTTGAATAAAAAGATATCCGCTCTCTAAAGAACTAAATAATTTATATCTCTTTCATCATATTATACATTTATAAAGTTATTTAATAAAGTTATTTATTATAATTATATTAGTATACCAAACGCACTTTTATTAAAGTATTTCACCGGAGATTTTCTGCACTCCGGTTCCCTTTCTTTCAATGCCCGTCGGCTCCATGCACCTTCCTTCATGTATATTTGACTAAGATATCCGTCATAATGGAACCCTTTTGGAGAAAATATGCAAAAAGCGGATCATCCGTATGCTCACGGTTCTCACATTGCTATGGAGAATGAGAAACAAAATACCCTTTTTCAGAAAGACAACTTCATTCCTTATACCGGCAGTATTGCCGTCCAAAAGCAGGACAAAGCCGATTTCGGGTTAAAATATGAGACTCCCGCTTTCCATAATGGGTAAAAGACTCTCTCCTGGAAGCATATGCTTATAGAAGAAAGTCTTTTATCTTCTTCCTGATTTAGAAAGATGGTCTTATCCAATCAGGATCCTACGCTGTTTACGAACTGGATTGTCAGCACTGACGGAGTGGAAATAATCCCCAAAACGGTTACCCGCTGTCCCATAGGAACAACTGCACCATTGAGATTGATAAGAATTTTATTCCCCCGGGCGGTACGGAAATTCATAAGCCCGCCGCCGGCGCTGGACAGGATGCTGCCCACAGTGCAGATCCTTGTCCCTACAGGAAGCCCGGACAAATTCCATGCTACCCGGTAAGCACCCAGATCCTCTAATTTCAAATCTCCCGGATTCGTCTGATACCAGTTGGCAAGATCGCTTTTTACCGGTCCCATGAAATACCCTGCGTCCCGGGATGTCCGTGATCCTATCGGCCCCTGTGACGCCTGCGGATTCCCGATATCTTTTCTGTAGCTGACCGCACGCTGATTAGGAGCCCGCTCCTGATAAGACACGTTCCGGATAATAAGTACAGGCTGCCCGGCCTGATTATAAGCCACATACCCTGTCGCCTGAAAAGGCGTATAACTCATTATCTTTCCCGCATGCTCCATCATGGCAGGGATTTCCTGTCCATCGGCAGTAACAAAACGATATACATTGTCCGCATAAGCTCCTTCAAACTGGCCGGCTACGGTGATATTATCCGCTGCCGCAGCCATCGTGCCCGGCAGCAGCAATATCAATATCATTCCTATCACAGCAAACCATGATTTCTTCATCTGAAAGCCTCTTGCTCCGATTAACCGCGGCCTTTGATGACGCGTACACGCTGGATATCAGGTGTACCATCCTTATGCTTGCTGATAGTATCTACTCTGATGCGTTCCAGTTCCGGTTCGAATTCTTTCAGTGCTCTGGCCATCCGGTCATCGGCAGCCGCACCATTCTGCATAGCCCTGTAGATCAACGCGGCCATTTCATACCTGGTCATCATGCGGTCTCCACCGAACTGTCCGTCCGGGTAGCCCACGATGACACCGTTTCCTGCCAGAGTCGCCACATAGTCATAGGCCCAATGATTTTCAGGCACATCGGGGAAGAGCTGCATCTTGTCCATATCCATGGAATCCAGCGGTCTTCCGTCCGCAACCTTCAGCAGCGCCCCCTTCACATTTTCCAGTTCAGCGCGGAGATCCTTGATTTCCTTAGCCATTGCCACTTTGGATGTGGACACATGGTTGCCCTGTCCCAGCTTCATGGAAAGACCTGCATTCACCATATTTTCTCCGCCGCCGATGGAACCGCCTACACTGATCATCGTATCTTCATTCGGCCGATAGAAGGCACCGAGTGCCAGAGAATGGGCATCTTTATAGTTGCCGTAGCCCAAAGTGAAGTCCCACTTGTCATCGGGATCGAAGTCCAGCGGATGGAGTGCTGCCAATGCCGCCGCTCCTGCGCCGACTCTGTTGATACGGTTATCAACTTTGTTGATGGCTCCGCCGATCTGTTTCAGCTGCCCTACATTCACAGCATCTGTATCTGCCTTGCCTGCTGCCACATTGGTAATCCGTTTGCCGCCTGCGTCAACGCCGGTCTGCGTGATGCTCGGGCCATTCTTGATCGTCAGGCCACTATTACTCATCACCGTATTTCCTGTAGTCACGGTCTTGAAGGTCGGTGTATCGACTACAGACACTTTGTAGTCCGTACCGCCGTTTGCATTTGTTCCCGTTGTCACGGAAATATTGCTGCCCGCCGTTACGGAAGAATGCTTGCCTGCCTGGCCGGATACAACCTTCAGCTGGTCTTCCGTCGCCGCCTGTCCGCTGGTGATATTGTTCGGATCCCAGGTCTTATTGGTCAGTCCGTTCATTGTGCCGGCCGTACCGTTGACAGTCACCTGTCCGGCCTTGATCGTACCTTCGGTACCTTTAATGCTGATCTGCTTGGAAGGATCGGTTCCCAGCGTAATGTCATCATTCAGGTTGACATGGTACGTTTTGGATCCGTCGGCATTCGTTTCAGAAGTCACCGTCGTATTTTTGCCGTCCGCCACTTTCGTGGTGGCACTGGCTGCCGCTTTTTTCAGCTGGCTGACATTGACGGCATCAGTATCCGCCTCGCCTGCCGCTACATTGGTGATCTTCTTGCCGCCTGCATCAATTCCCGACTTGGTAACGCTGGGGCCGTCCTTGATCTTCAGCCCGTCTTTGTCAACTGTCACTGCCGTGTTTCCGGAACCGTCCTGAACGGTAAGCCCGTTGGTATCCATTCTTGTACGGCCTGTGGTGACACTATTCAGTAAAATATCATCCTTAAGCCCCACTCTAACTCTGCCGCCTTCGACTCTGGTAGAAATATTCTTACCGTCGCCTACAACGTCCACCGTTTCGCCAAGCTTCTTCTTTACTTCAATTCCGTCTTCCGCTTTTATGCCGAAGCCCTTGTTGACGATCTCCGAGCTCTGATTTTTCAGCTGGCCGACATTGACGGCATCGGTATCCGCCTCGCCTGCCGCTATATTGGCAATCTTATTTCCGCCGTTATTCAGCCCATCTGCAGTAAGAGAAACCGTTCCGGCCGGAGTACGCGTCATTTTCTTGACATAGAATCCGGTCGTATCCATCACCACATTACCGGCTGTTACGCTGTTCAGCTTTACGTCCTTGGCCAGACGGACTTTCAGGTTGTTGCTGCCGTCAGATACCACGCCGATATTGTCATCTGTCGTCAGCTTGCTTTCGTCTTTAATGCCGCCGACTACATTCACCTGTTCGTTCAGTTTCTTCTTGATGACATCCCCTGTATCACCACCGTACTTCATGCCGTCATCCAAGGTGGCAATATCATGCTGCTTGCCGTTCTTTTCCTCGATAATGAGACGGGTGATATTGGTACCGTCAACGCCCGGCTTTCCGTCGCCGCCTTTAATGGTCGCTCCGTCTCTGCCGTCTTTGCCGTTAATTCCAACACTGTCCGCTTTCAGGTTCTTGTCCAGGCCGACAATCATATTTCCGTCAGCATCCACCATCGTTTTGATGTTTGACGGATCATATTCCGTATCCGCCTTCGTTCCGGTTCCTCTGATGGTCATGGTACTGTTCAGTTTCTTTATTGCCAGTCCGGTATTTCCGGCAAATTTCATGCCGTCATCCATCGTTGCCACCTGATGGTCGCCTTTTTCATCTACATAATAGAGACGGGTCATTTCGGTAGCCGACAGGTTCTTGGCCGGATCCAGGCTCGCAGGTCCTGCGTTGACGCCTATATCCGCATGGGTGGATTTTCCGTCTTTCCCGGCAGGTCCGGTCAGGCCGATCTGCCCTTCCGTCCCATTGGCTCCGTCTTTCGCTTTGAGGGTAACTCCGTCTTTGCCGTCTTTCCCCTTGATGCTGATTCCGTCTTTGCCATGGATCACTACGGAAGAACCGTCTTTGCCGTTGACTCCGATGGAGCCGTCTTTGCCGTCAGCACCTTTCTTGCCGAGCACCAGGTCATCATTTACATTGACTTTATACGGATTGGCAACGGTGCCTTCGCCTTCGACGGTGGTATTCTTACCGTCTTTCAGGATCGTCTTTCCCGCCGCCACAGCATCTTTCAGCTGGCCGAAGTTGACTGCGTCACTGTTCACTGTGCCGTTAGACACGTTGGTGATCTTCTGGCCGTTCGCATTGAGACCGTCTTTGTTGACATAGGTCTTTCCGTTGATGGTCAGGCTGCCGTCCGGTCCCAGGTTAACATCTTTCTTCAGCTTCACGTTGAGCTTCGTTCCATCAGATACAACGCCGATATTGTCATCTGTCAGGTCTGCCGAGGCGCCGCCCTTGATTTCCAGTTTTTCTCCCAGCTTTTTGTTAATTACCGCGCCGGAGTCTCCGCCGAAGTTCAAGCCTTTGCCAATGGTGTTATTGATGTTTGTAATATTTGTCTTATTGGTCTTCACGCCGTCGCTGACTGTTTTCAGCTGGTCTTCTGTTGCCGCCTGTCCATGTACGACTGTCGGGTTGTCAATATCCCATGTGCGGTTGGTCAGTTCATTCACTGTGCCGGCACCTGTCACTTTGACTGTGCCCGCCTGGATGTCCCCTGTCGTTCCGTCGATGGTGACCTTGCTGCCCGCCGTAATCTTTCCGCTGGTTCCGTCTACAATGATTTTCTTGTCGGCTGCTGAACCGAGGGTTACTTTGTCGCCCAGTCCGACGGTATATTCTTTACCGCCGGCTGCATTGGTTCCTTCCGTAACGGTTACATTGGCGTCTTTCGCTTTGACGGTCGTTGCTTTTGCCGTACCGCCGATGGCCGCGTTCAGCTGACCCAGGTTGACTGCATCACTGTTTGCCGTGCCGTCAGCCACGTTGGTAATCTTCTGGCCGTTCGCATTGAGACCGTCTTTGTTGACATAGGTCTTTCCGTTGATGGTCAGGCTGCCGTCAGCACCCAGGTTGACATCTTTCTTCAGCTTCACATTGAGCTTTGCTCCATCAGATACGACGCCGATATTCCCATCTGTCAGGTCTGCCGAGGCACCGCCCTTGATTTCCAGCTTTTCTCCCAGCTTTTTATTAATATCTGCGCCGGAGTCTCCGCCGAAGTTCAGGCCTTTTTCAATCGTCTTATTAATGTTTGTAATATTTGTTGTATTCGTATTCTGCTGCGCTTTGGATGCGATGTCTGTCAAGGTAACCTGTTTCTTTTCGCCTTTTTCGTTCGCTACGGTCAGCACCATATTTCCGTTGCTGTCCGCTTTGTACTTGCCCTGGCTTCCTGCTTCCGGATTTGCTACCAGATGGTAATCTTCCTTTGCCACCTCGGTGAATATTTTGCTCAGGTCTACATTGACTTTGCCTGTGTCGTTACGTTCCAGTGTCAGGGTCTTGCCGTCATTGGAAACGCTGCCGCTTGTGACATAGTTGTTTTTGAGTCCCGTTATATTGGCGGTCAGGTTGTTTGTACCGGTCAAGGCAGCCGTGCCGTCGCCGTTTGTCTGGTAAGTTGCGGTACCGCCTGTCACATACTTGTCTTTTGCTTCGACAATACGGTTGATATCGCCGATATTGGCCGCATTCGTTACTACATCTCCGCCGCTGGCTACATTGGTGATCTGCTTGTTCCCTGCGTTGATGCCGGTGTTGTTGATCTTTACGTCACCTACAGTCACACTGTTGAAGGTCGGATCTTTGCTTACGGATACAGTCAGCTTCCTTGCGGCCGGATCGTATTCCACACCTGCATTGTCTTTTGCCGCGAATTCAAGGGTTTCTCCCGCCTTGATCGCGCCCTCATTGGTTCCTGCCTTTACCTTGAAGCCAGCTTTCAGTTTTTCCACGTCCGACGCGCTGGCAATATTATTGATTGTGACCGTGCTTGCCGGTGTCGTCGGATGCGCCTTGTCTTCCACTTTCAGATCCACTTTGCCGTTGGCCACGGAATAGTTCCCGTCAGCCGCGTCAGGATTTTTGACCAGGCGGAAATCTGTCTTCGCCGCAGTCGTGGTGGAAATCGCATCAGACACTTTCTTCAGCTGATCCTCTGTTGCCGCTCTGCCGTTCACGACCACCGGATTCTGCACGTCCCAGTCCCTGTTGTCCAGACCGGTTACATAGCTCTTGTGGTCTGCCGAATCGACGCCCATTCTGGCGGTTCCTGCCGTCACACTGTTCAGGCCGGTCACATCTTTCGCCAGTTTTACATTCAGCGCACCGTTTCCGGATACGACACCGATATTCCCATCTGTCAGTTTTGATGCATCAGCGCCGCCTTTGATATCCAGCTGCTCGCCCAGTTTCTTATTGATAACTGTTGCGTCATCACCCTTAAAGTTCAGGCCTTTGGCAATGGTATTGTTAATGTTTGTAATATTTGTTGTATTCGTATTCTGCTGCGCTTTGGATGCGATGTCTGTCAAGGTAACCTGTTTCTTTTCGCCTTTTTCGTTCGCTACGGTCAGCACCATATTTCCGTTGCTGTCCGCTTTGTACTTGCCCTGGCTTCCTGCTTCCGGATTTGCTACCAGATGGTAATCTTCCTTTGCCACCTCGGTGAATATTTTGCTCAGGTCTACATTGACTTTGCCCGTATCATTCCGTTCCAATGTCAGGGTTTTACCGTCATTGGAAACGCTGCCGCTTGTGACATAGTTGTTTTTGAGTCCCGTCACATTGGCGGAAAGGCCATTCGTACCGGTCAAGGTTGCCGTGCCGTCACCGTTTGTCTGGTAGGTTGCCTTACCTTTCGTTATATACTTGTCTTTCGCTGTCACAATACGGTTGATGTCGCCGATATTGGCCGCGTTCGTTACTACATCTCCGCCGCTGGCTACATTGGTGATCTGTTTATTCCCCGCGTTGATGCCGTCTTTATTGATATAGGTATTTCCGTTGATGGTCAGGCTGCCGTCCGTTCCCAGGTTGACATCTTTTTTCAAGTTGTATTTTACGGCCGTTACCTTTCCGGACGCATCTTTTGTCACGGAAGCCGTTGTATTTGTTCCATCGGCAAAGTTGACTTTACTGCCATTCTTCACTGCATTCACATCACTGCCATTCCCCTGTACTGTCCAGGAAGCATTAGATGTTACCGCTTTCAGCTGGGCCACATTGACGGCATCGGAATCATCCGTGCCGGCCGCCACATTGATGATCTGGCGTTTTACCGTATCCGAGCCGACACTGACGGCACCTGTCGTTCCTTTTGTCGCATTAATGGCATTTACCTGCGCTGCGCCGGCACCGGCAGGAATATACGGATTGGTCGTTCTTACATCCCCTGTCGCAGACCCGCCGGCATGGCGGTTGGAAATACTGTTCGCGCCGAGCGCCACGCCGCCGTCCACTTCGGAATTGGCATTAGATCCCAGAACGGTAGAATACTCCCTAGAAGCCTTCGCCGCCGAACCCATGACGGAGGAATACTGGCTTGTCCCCGTCGCTGTCGCCCCGACACCGATAGCGATGACATGAGCCTGATTGCCATCATCCGCCTTGGCATCCTTGCCGATTACAATAGAGGATATGCCTTTGGCGGAGGCATTAAGGCCGATAGCTACGCCGCCGGCATTCGTGGAAGAGTCCACACTTGCTTTCTTGCCCAAAGCGATGCTGCCTTCATTACCGCCGGCGCTGCTTTCTGTACCGATAGCCAGTCCGCTGTCATCACCGGATCTCAATACTTTAGCCTTGTAACCGATGGCAGTCCCTTTCTGGGCACCGTCTACGGAACTTTCCGTACCGATAGCTATACCGCTCTCTGTGGATGAGGCCGTCACCTGTGCCTGCCGCCCGAAAGCAATACCGCTGCCTTCCACACGGCTTCCCGTACCGATAGCCGCCGCATCGGCAGCCGCACCGATACCGATAGACGCGCTGCTGCCGATAGCGATACCATATCCGTTGACGGTATTTGCGGAAGCATTTTTACCGATGACAACATGACCGGCGCCGTCTTTGACGGACGCGCTGCTGCCGAAAGCAATATTACCGTCACCGGCGGCGCTTTCAACCTTCGCCTTATGGCCGATGGCCGTATTGCCTTTTCCACCGGCGGCCTGGGCACTCACACCCATGGCAATAGAATTCTTTCCTTTGCTCCGTGCCAAAGGCCCGATTGCCGTGCTGGCATCGCCTTCCGCCAAAGCATTGAGGCCCATAGCCATAGAAGCGTCACCGGCGGCCTGGCTCATCGCACCGAGTGCTACAGATGCGGTACCGATGGAAGCAGTCTTGACATAGTAAGGTTTATCTCCCAAAGCAGCCGAACCGAGCGTCGTATCATTGGGCGCCTTATTATTCAGATTTTCATTATTCGCCAATCCCGGCAGAAGAGTTTCCAGCTTTGTACGATCCAGCTCGATATCATCGGTACCGATCGCCACGGAAGAGTTGCCGATCGCCCTTGTGTCCGCGCCGACAGCCACCGCCTGCGATCCGTAAGCCTTTGCCACGCTGCCGATGGCCACGCTCTGTGCATCACGCTTTTCCGTCGGACCATTGGTATGATCCACGTTTTTGACCCTTATATTCGTCTCTGCGCCGGAACCGATTGCCACATCGCCCCTGCTTCCGTAAGTATTGCTGTTGCTGCCGATAGCCACCTGTCCGGAACCGGGCAGCTGGTGGTATTTGGAAGCTACGGTTGTTGCCCTGTAGCCGACAGCAATGTCTTCATCAGACTGTACGCTGGATTCCGTACCGATAGCAACCGCGTTATTGACGGACCGCTTCGTCGTCAGCTTGGTAATCCGTTTCGCGCTGCCGGTCAGAGTAACAGAATCTGCATTCCGGGTTTTCTCCAAATCGCCGGCTTTGGCGGAAGTACCGAGAGCGATGGAATTATTACCGCTTGCCTTGGCATCATCACCAATGGCCATAACGCCTTTTCTATCCAGCTGCTCATCAGTCCCGGTCACAAGCGGATTTGTGCTTGTCGCATTTTCCAAGGTCAACGCGCTGGCCTCACGCCCGATGGACAGTGAACCGGCACCTTCCGCATGGGCATTGTTGCCGATGGCTGTAGTCCTTACATCATTAGCCGTTGCCGCATTGCCGATAGCGACAGAAGACGGGCCGTTGCCGATACTGTCATTCCCTACAGAAACAGAAGAACCCCCGCTGGCTTTGGCCGAATTGCCCACTGCTACACCGTTATTGGATTCAATAGACGGTATACGGGGATCCTTATTGTCTGCCGTTCCCGATTCCGCATTGTTGCCGATAGCAATGCCGTCTTTGGCATATCCTTTGGCCTCGGCGCCTTCCGCGATACTGTTATTGCCTTTCGCAATTGCGCCTTTGCCGATCGCAAGGCTTTGCAGGCCCTTTGCATTGGCCTGGTACCCCATAGCCAATGCATATTCTTCCTCTGCTTTCGCCTTTGTCCCCTGGGCAATTGAATGTTCCTTCTTTGCCTCTGCACTATACCCGTAAGCAATGCTGGAATCGCCGGAAGCTGTCGCCCCGGTTCCTGCATGGATCAGTCCGTTTGCCGCATCCGCATCAGCAGGAAGCATACAGCCGGCAATCACCATGGCGCACAAAAGCGCGCGAAGCGGACGGATTCCCGTCACAGAGGCTTTATTATCTCTGCCGACCCTCTTCGTGATTTCCGAAACGACTATGTAGCAATTCTTCACCCTGCTCCATATGACCTTGTGTACTTGATTCATAACTTTAATCCCATCCTTTCTCTATTGCAAAAATGTTTTCTCCGATGTATAAAATGCTGACCGTTTTTATCCCTATTTTCTTTACGATACTTTTTGCCGGAGAAACTGCCTGCGCATGTTTTCCCTGAAACCGCCGTATCGGGTTGTCTCTTTATCCCCTGCTCTGTTTTGTGCATCAGGAAATCATGCTCCCGCAGCAAACACGAAAATCATTTTACCCCATACCTTAATTTTTTTCAACCATAAATTTTGCAAATACAAAATATCCAGTATTCATGCGGTTTTCTCATTGTTTATAAATTGACCCTAAGGCGGTTTATCTTTATTTTCTCCAAGATCCAGCCATCTGCGGATTCCTTCATCTTACAGACACCGCTTTATGCCTGCCTCTGAAAAACAACCTCGTCAAATCCTGCATTCCTGTAAAAATACGGGAAACTCCACTCGGGCAGGATATTTCCCTAAAAGTCCGTAACCTTCTTCATGACCGCCTCCATTTTCCATCATGCCTCTTCACACCGGTACCGCTCCGGTTCGAAATTTCTCTCCCCGAATCTCTCTTCACGCCGGCTTTTCAGGCATACAAAAAACGCCCTCGAAAACAGCCGCCTAAGCAGCCGCACAGAGCGCTCTTAAATTCCTGTGTATGTTCCGGACACAGATGTCACATCTACTTCGTGACTTGCCCCGGATATCCCAATAAAACATATCCATTATTAAAACTCCCCCATCATCCCTGCCCCAGTCACTTCAGGGATATCTGCCGTTTTCTGCCATTACTCCGATTACAAAAAGCGGTTCTGCCGGCAAAAACAATCTCACCATCATACTCCCGTGGATGATAAGTATTCTTTCCATGCCGCAGCAGGATTGTATATCAGACTCAACTCTCCCCCATCCGGATCAAAAACGAATAGTATGATTCCGATACATAATCGTTTCGATTATACGACACCCCACCACAAAATGCACATATCAATTCCGCATAATCGTATGACTTTTCATAATCAATATGTACATGTTTTCTAATCTTTTCATAATGCGTCACGTTTCAGCAAACCATGCTGCGTACCGCATTCACGTTTTATACACCCTTATAAATATTTTCTTATTTTTTACTTTATTTCCTCATTAATCCTTGAACTAAAGTCTATAGCATTACATCCCATATCCGGCATTAAGTAAAACACATAGATAATGCAGCATGTCAAATTGTGCAAATAATGAATTCTGCTTTATGGATGATGGTTGCATGCCCCTGCGTGATAAATCTGTCACTTTGATGAGATTTTACGGTTTTCCCCACCACGGTGACAGATTCTTCGCTGGCGCTCTGAATGACGCCTTACCAGTTTTCCTCACCACGGGTACAGATCCTTCACATCCGCTTCGGATGACGTTTAACATTTCCCTTACTATGACGCTTAACGCTTCCCTCATTATGACGCCTTTTCTCCAATTGTCATTCTGAACGGGGGCAAGCATGCCTTGTGGGAAAGACGGAAAACGGAACGATGAATCGGAGTGAAGAATCTATTACCCTGATGACGTCTTACCGGCTTCCTCACTACGGCAGCAGATCCTTCACATTCGTTCAGGATGACGTTTTATGGTCTTCTTCATCACGACAGCGAGCCTTCGTCATCGCTCCGGGTGATACCTGACCGTCCGCCGTCAGAAGGAGCTGCTGGCGCACGTAGTGCGATTGAGGATACTCGCTTGTCGTAATGATTTAAATCGTAAAAGAATAGTTAGCTTGCAGCTGACAGCTCACAGCTGATAGCTTTTATCTTCTTACCATCTTCCCCCAACATAAAAACCGACCCATTATTTGTATGGATCGGTTCTTTTGTTGGGATCAAAGGGTTCCTGTCGTTTTGAGCCGTGTCAGCGCACGCTGGAGAGCGAGTTTGGCACGATCGACATCGATTTCTTTGCTCTTGGACGCAAGCCTGTCTTCCGCACGTTTCTTCGCGGCTTGGGCACGGGCAATATCGATGGTGTCCGCCAGCTCCGCCAGGGGGGCTACGATATTTACCTGATTGTCCTTTATTTCCAGGAAACCGCCAAATACGGCCACCTTTTGTTCCTTTCCGCCTTTAATGATGCGCACGGGGCACATTTCAAGAGCGGCTGCCAGAGGCAGATGGTTTTTCATGACGGCAAATTCGCCGTCTGCTGCACGGGCCACCACCATTTCCACGCCGGTTTCTCGATAAATCGGTCCGTCGGGGCTGATGACTTCCACGTGCATGGGATTCGTAAGGGTATCAGCCATGGCTTATTCCCCTTTCTTCATCTTTTCAGCCTTTTCGATCGCTTCATCAATTGTGCCGACCATGTAGAACGCGCCTTCAGGCATATCATCGTGCTGGCCTGCAAGGATTTCCTTGAAGCCGCGGATGGTTTCCTTCAGGGATACGTATCTGCCGGGGGAGCCTGTAAACTGTTCGGCTACGAAGAAGGGCTGAGACAGGAATCTCTGTACCTTTCTTGCGCGGGCTACGATGACTTTGTCATCATCGGAAAGTTCTTCCATGCCCAGGATGGCGATGATATCCTGCAGTTCTTTGTAGCGCTGCAGAATAGCCTGTACGCCGCGGGCCACTTCGTAATGCTCTTCACCCAAAACATTCGGGTCAAGGATACGGCTGGTGGAGTCCAGCGGGTCTACTGCCGGATAGATACCCAGTTCCGCGATGGAACGGCTCAGTACGGTGGTAGCGTCCAAGTGTGTAAATACGCCTGCTGGAGCCGGATCCGTCAAGTCATCGGCCGGTACGTATACGGCCTGGATGGATGTGATGGAACCGTCTTTGGTGGAAGTGATGCGTTCCTGCAGTTCGCCGATATCGGTAGCCAGGGTCGGCTGGTAGCCTACGGCGGACGGCATACGCCCGAGCAGCGCGGATACTTCGGAACCTGCCTGTACGAAACGGAAAATATTGTCTACGAAGAGCAGGACGTCCTGTCCCTGTTTGTCGCGGAAATATTCGGCCATGGTCAAACCGGTGAGAGCTACACGCATACGTGCTCCCGGAGGTTCGTTCATCTGGCCGTATACCAGCGCAACTTTGGAAAGAACGCCGGAGTCTTTCATTTCTCCCCAGAGATCGTTCCCTTCACGGGTACGTTCGCCGACGCCGCAGAATACGGAGCAGCCGGAATGTTCTGTCGCTACGTTATGGATCAGTTCCTGAATAAGAACTGTCTTGCCTACACCTGCACCGCCGAAAAGGCCGATCTTACCGCCTTTTGCATACGGAGCGATGAGGTCTACGACTTTGATGCCGGTTTCAAAAATTTCGGTTGCCGGAGACTGGTCTTTAAAGGCCGGTGCCGGACGATGAATAGGCCAGTAGTCGGATGCCGGTACTTTCGTATCGTCATTGTCGACGGTCTGTCCGAGTACGTTGAAAATACGTCCCAGGCATCCGTCGCCGACCGGTGCCGCAATAGCACGGCCGGTATCTACTGCTTTCATTCCGCGTACCATGCCATCGGTGGAACTCATTGCAACGGTGCGGACTACGCCGTCACCCAAGTGCTGCATGGTTTCACAGATAACATCTACCGGAACAGTGCCCTCTTCATCTTTGACATGAATTGCGTTATAGATGGCAGGAAGTTCCTGATCGTCAGAAAAAGCGATATCGACGACAGCGCCCATGACCTGTACGACCTTGCCTACCTGTCCCTGCTGTTCATTTGCCATGAAGAAGCATTCCTCCTTAATCAAATTAAGCCGGTTTATTCGAGAGCTGCCGCGCCGCCGACAATTTCGGAAATTTCATTGGTAACCTGTGCCTGACGCGCTTTGTTGTACGTAAGGTTGAGGTCGGCAATTCTTTCCGTCGCATTGTCAGTGGCAGCAGACATGGCCGCCATACGGCTGCCCAGCTCGGATGCCGCGGATTGCAGCATCGCGTTATAAACCTGCACTTGTATATATTCAGGAAGCAGTTTGGAAAGCACTGCCGCCGCATCGGGAAGGAAAATATAGGGATCTTCCTCGATACGGAGAAAATCCTGTCTTTCTTTTTCCCATTCGCCGGCAGCCGATTCTGCTGCTTCTTCCGTTTTTCCCTCAGCCGGCGCTTCAATGGGGAGCAGACGGTCTACCCGGACCTGCTGGCGGAGGGCGGTAATGAATTGGGTATAAATAATGTAAACTTCATCGACTTCTTCTTTTGTGAAGTATTCCACCACCTCTTTGGAGAGATCGATGGAATCCTGAGCCGACGGCTTATCAGAAAAGCCGAAATGATAGGTATCGGGATCATACCCGCGGAATTTCAGATAATTCCTCGCCTGTTTCCCGCAGACATATAAAGCGTATGCAGAACGGTCCTTTCCGGAGATTTCCTGCAAAGTGCGCTTCATCACGTTGGAGTTATAAGCGCCGGCAAGGCCTTTGTCGCCGCAAATGACGAGATATCCGACCTTCTTTACTTCGCCTGTCCTGAAGAGCGGGCTTGTAAATCCGGGTGTCACCGAAGAAGCACGGCGCAGGAGCTCTCCGATCTTTTCCGCATAAGGACGGGAACCGTTTGCCTTTTCCTCCGCTTTGCGCAGGCGGGCGGCGGCTACCATCTTCATGGCTTTCGTGATCTGCTGGATGTTGGTGACGGATTTTATGCGCCCTTTTATATCACGCGTACTTTCCAATCAGATCACCCCTCTACCGTTTCAGACTTTTCTTCTGTTTCGCTTTGTGCCTTGTAACGTTTCTTGAATTCATCAAGAGCTTCTCTGAGTTTCGCTTCATTTTCATCGGTCAGCTTCTTTTTATCCACGATATCGGCGCCGATTTCCGGATGGCTGCTGTGGAGGAAATTCAGAACCTGCTGTTCAAAACCGACAACCTGGTCTACGTCCACGTCATCAAGATACCCTTTGACGGCAGTATAGATCGCCATAACCTGGTCTTCGACCGGATAGGGGGAATACTGCGGCTGCTTCAGAATTTCCGTCGTTCTCTGACCGCGGTCGATCTGCGCTTTGGTGGCAGCATCAAGATCGGAACCGAACTGGGCAAATGCCGCCAATTCACGGAACTGTGCCAGATCCAAACGCAGCGTGCCTGCAACCTGTTTCATGGCCTTAATCTGCGCGGAACCGCCTACGCGGGATACGGACAGACCGACATTGATGGCCGGACGGATACCGGAATAAAATAGCGCCGTTTCCAGATAAATCTGTCCGTCCGTGATGGAAATGACATTTGTCGGAATGTACGCACCGACATCGCCTGCCAGTGTTTCAATGATCGGCAGCGCGGTGATGGAGCCGCCGCCCAGTGCATCGGACAAACGCGCCGCACGTTCCAGCAGACGGGAATGCAGATAGAATACGTCACCAGGGTAAGCTTCGCGTCCCGGCGGACGGCGCAGCAGAAGGGACATGGCGCGGTAAGCGACAGCATGCTTGGAAAGGTCATCATAAATAATGAGGACATCTTTGCCCTGGTGCATGAAATGTTCCGCAATGGATACACCGGAGTATGGTGCAAGGTACTGCATCGGAGACCCTTCGGAAGCACCGGCATGTACGATGATGGAGTAATCCATAGCGCCGGCAGCTCTCAGCCGTTCGTATACACGGACGACATTGGAGTTCTTCTGCCCGATGGAAACATAAATACAAATGACATCCTGCCCATTCTGGTTCAGAATGGTATCAATAGCGATGGCGGTCTTGCCTGTACCGCGGTCGCCGATGATCAGCTCACGCTGTCCGCGGCCGATCGGGACCATGGAGTCGATACATTTCAGACCGGTCTGCAGCGGGACGTTTACCGGCTGTCTGTCGGCAATGCCCGGAGCTTTGATTTCAATGTCGCGATAAGCGTCAGTCTTGATTTCGCCTCTGCCGTCAATCGGCTGTCCCAGTGCATTGACCACGCGGCCGATGACCGCATTGCCTACGGGAACCTGCATCAGACGGCCCGTTCTCTTTACTACGTCGCCTTCCTTGATGGTTTCCGCATTCCCCAGAAGAACGGCACCTACATTGCTTTCTTCCAGGTTCATGGCCATGCCGTAAACGCCGTTCGGCAGTTCCAGCAATTCACCGGCCATGCAGTTTTCAAGGCCATATACATGGGCGATACCGTCGCCGACTTCAAGAACCGTACCTACTTCATCGACATTGAGGTCTACTTTGTAATTTTCAATCTGTTTTTTAATGACAGATGTGATTTCATCTGAACTGATTTTCATATCCTGTAAGTCACCTCAATCTCTTTGCATCATTTGCGAGCGGAGCGCCGCAAGCTGGCGGGCTATGGATCCGTCAATCAGACGGTCTCCCATCCGGACCGTGAATCCGCCTATCAAAGATGCGTCTACTTTCTGTTTCATGATAATTTTGCTTCCCGTGATTTCCGCAAGTTTGGCTTTCAAAGCGTCCACCTGGGATTTGGTCAATGGAAATGCAGAGGTTACCACGGCTTCCTCCATGCCCATCCCATGATGCGCAAGATTGGCATAGACATCCGCCATGGCAGCAAAATCAGCGATGCGGCCTTTGTCGATAACAACATAGCAGAACTGTAAAATTATCGGCTGCACCTTATCTGCAAATAACTTATTTATAGTATCTTTCTTGACATCCTTAGCAAGCAGAGGATGGTTCAGAATCTCCCCGAGCTCTTTGCTTTTCCCTATGGTATCGGCAATGAGGCGGAGATCTTCTTCCGTTTGTTCCAGGCAGTGCTGCTCTGCGGCAATTTCATAGATGGCTCGTCCGTACTTCTTTGCAAGGATTACGTTCTTATCCATGATTACTTACCTGCCTGCCCGGCATCCAGTCTTGCGATGCTTTCCGCTATGAGCCGGTCATTCGTATCCGGCGTCATATTTTTGCTGATGATCTTCGATGCAATATCACAGGAAAGAGCGGCCACCTGCGTCTTCAGATCCTCCAGGGCATCCTTGCGTTCCCTTTCGATCTGTTTAGCAGCCTGGACTTTTTCCCTCTCAATAGCCGCATGGGCCTCATCGATCTGCGCCTGGGCCTGTACCTTGGCCTCTTTTACGGCCTTATCCACGATCCCCTGTGCGGCGACCTGGGCATTGGCAAGTTCCGCTTCCAGATCAGATTTGAGCTTGGCCGCCTCCGCGCTGGACCGGGCCGCGCTGTCCAGATCATTCCGGATCTTGTTCCTGCGGTCATCCATGACCTTCAGCATCGGCTTATAGCAGAAATGTGCCAAAACGGCAACGAGAATGATAAAGTTGAGGATTGAAATCAGCAGCGTACCATTTAATTCTACCAATGAAATCCCCTCCTTAGGCTAACAATGAATTGGAATTAGCCGAGGAAAGGATTGGCGAATACGAGGACGAGAGAAATAACGATAGCGATAATCGGAATAGATTCTACCAAGCCGATGCCGACAAGCATGGAAGTGAAGAGCTGCCCCTGAATTTCCGGCTGGCGGGTCATGCCGTCGATAGCGTGGGATGCTACTTTAGAATCGCTGAATGCAGCTGCAAATGCGGCAACTGCGGCAATCAGCGCAGATGCGATAAGGGAATACTGAACAACAATAGTCTGATCCATGGTAATGATTCCTCCTAAAAATGTAATGCCCCGGTTTTTCCGGATATAATGAGTACCGTTTCGCGGGCGGCGCCGGGCATTTTACGGAGTGCCGCTCCCATTCACCTGCACACCTTCACTTACTCCACGCTTTCCTTGAGATAAATGGAAGTCAGCGTAGTGAAAATGTACGCCTGGATCAATCCGACCACAAGGCTGAACACGACCCAGAGCAAAGGTACAAGCACAGGTGCCAACGCGTAGAGGATTTCCATCAGGATTTCCCCTGCCAGAATATTGCCGAATAGACGCATTGCCAGTGTCACCGGCCGGGAAAGTTCTTCTACAATATTGATGATCACGAACGGCGGCATGGGTTCAAAGAAATGTTTCAGCCATTTGCCGAATCCCCTGTTCCTGATATAAACGAAATGAATACATAATGTGCCGGTCAGTGCCAGCCCCAGGGTCGTATTCACATCATTTGTCGGAGACGCCGTCAGATGGGCTGTCGGCAGAAGCCCGATCTCATTGGCCACAAAGATGAACATGAAAAGCGTCAGCAGGAAATAAACAACCTTTTTATAATGCGATCCCATATTTTTCTCAAACTGGGAGCATAGCGGCTCAATGATCATTTCCACCGCGTTCTGGATACCGCTTGGAACGAGCGAACGCCCCCGGCTCGCAGCAAAGACGATAATAAATACTATGAGAGCAGTAAGCCATTGTGTAAAAATCGTATCCAGATTGACCGACATTCCGAAAAGCTGTGCAACCATATGTGTACCTGTATGAAGATGCATAGTCTCACCCCCTCTCTGTTTTGGACGTCAGGAAAATATTATTATTCTTATTCCACACTATTGCCTTGCCCAGATAGTAGCAGGGAACAGTGACAATAAGCCCGCCAGGAAACCGAGAATGGAAAGCGGTGTCCACAAAACCACCGCCGCCGCCAGCCCCGCTTCCACAAAAAGCCGGGAGCCTGCAAGCGCGGCGCCCATCTGGCCTATGTAGGCCGCGTCCCGCTCTTCTTTCTCCCAGTGGATGTAACGCTGTTTCATGTACAAGAAAAAAAGAATATGAAATACGACGCCGGCGGCAAATCCTGCCGCCACAGTCCATTCCCACTTCAAAAACGCGGCGGCCGCGCCGACAGCGCCTATGGCTGCCAGACGGATGACCACTCTATCCGCAAAAGCAGGGAATACCGTATCATACTTCATTTCTTACTTTCCTATCATTTTTCTAATTATGGCCCACAATCCGGATATGGCGCCCAAAAGGGATAACCCGATAAGGCCGAAAGGATACGTCCCCAAGTATTCATCACACTTAAGTCCGCCCCAGATACCGAGGCCGATACAGGAAAGAAGGGTCATGCCCGCTCCGCCCGCTACAGCGATACTGCGCATCGGATTGAACTCTTTTCCTTTATCTCCCTGTCCCCCGGCATTCTTCATGGCCATCTCCGGCATGTGCATATCATGAAAAACTGCACGCAAAATACGTACAGCTCTACCCATACAAAGTTATTGTAACATATGCGGATTTACTTAGCTATAAATTTAGACGGTTTTTTATGAGAAATCCCCTCCGCATACAAAAGCGTCTCCACGATGCGCCCGGCGGATCTGCCGTCACCGTAAGGATTCACTGCTTCCGCCATCGCATGATATGCCGCCTCATCGGTCAGCAGCCGGTATGCCGTCTGATAAATCTTCTCTTCTCCGGTGCCCACCAGTTTTACCGTCCCCGCCTCTACCGCTTCGGGACGCTCTGTCGTATCGCGAAGGACAAGGACGGGTTTCCCCAGGCTCGGCGCTTCCTCCTGTATGCCGCCTGAATCGGTCAGCACAAGGGCGGACCGCGCCATCAGATTCGTGAAAGGCTCATACTCCATCGGTTCTACAAGATGGATGCCCGCCGCGCCGTCCAGCTCTTCCTCCACCGCTTCACGAACAAGAGGATTCCGATGGACAGGAAATACCACTTCCGTATCCGGTACGGTTTCCACCAGCCGGCGGAGCGCACGGTACACATGATGCATGGGCGCGCCTAAATTTTCACGGCGGTGGGTGGTCACAAGGATGACGCGCTTGTGTTCTTCAATCGCCTGTATTTCTTCATCTTCAAAAGTATAATCTTTCTTTACCGTCGAAAGGAGCGCATCAATGACGGTATTCCCCACGACAAAAATATTTTCATCCTTTTTATTTTCACGGAGCAGATTTTCCCGCGCTGTTTCCGTCGGGGCAAAATGAAGACTGGCCAGGACGCCCGTAAGCTGGCGGTTCGCCTCTTCAGGAAAAGGGGACGCCAGATCTCCCGTGCGCAGCCCCGCTTCCACATGTCCGACTTTGATCTGTTTGTAAAAAGCGGCAAGCGACGCGGTAAACGTCGTCGTCGTATCCCCATGGACAAGGATATAATCCGGTTTTTCCTTTTCCAGTACTTCTTCCAGTCCGCGAAGGACGCGGGAAGTGATGTCATACAGGGACTGTCCGCTCCTCATGATATCCAGATCGTAATCGACGGGCAGCTTGAAAAGATCCACCACCTGATCGAGCATTTCCCGATGCTGCGCCGTGAGGCAGACCTTTGTTTCTATTTCGGGATGCGCCAGAAGCGACTGCACGACAGGAGCCATCTTTATCGCTTCAGGCCGCGTGCCGAAAATCGTCATGACTTTCACAGGACTACTCCTTTTCATAAAACAAGCTGATAAAATGAAATATTTCTGTCAATTCCTTTTTTATTTCTCATCCTTTTCCGTCGGCGGAAGAACGACCTCTCTCATGACGCCGAGTTTCTTCGCCCAGAAAATAAACACCCCGAGTGCGAGAAGGATCACCGCCACACCGAGAAATGGATTCAGCCTCACCACAAGGAGCGCCGCTGCCGAGAAAAAAGCGGTCAGCGCGTACATGACCAGCACCACCTGTTTCTGCGACAATCCCGCCGCCAGAAGACGATGGTGGAGATGGTTCTTGTCCGGTGAAAAAATCGGCACCCCTGACTGCCTGCGCCGCACGATAGCAAGTACCGTATCGGTAATGGGCACGGCCAGCGCCACCAAAGGCACGATAAGGACTGCGGCAGCCGCCGTCTTCATAGATCCCATGACCGACACCGCGGCAATCACATACCCAAGGAACATGGATCCCGTATCGCCCATGAAAATTTTAGCCGGATTGAAATTATACTGCAGAAAGCCGAGACACGCGCCTGTCATGGCCACCATAGCGGCAGCCGATACCCACTGCCCCATCTGGAATGCGAGAAGGGCAATGGCAATAGACGCTATCGTGGCGATCCCTGCAGCAAGCCCGTCAAGGCCGTCAATAAGATTAACCGTATTGATAAATCCGATGATCCAGAAAATAGTAAGCGGTATGGAAATAAAGAGAGGAAATTCAATAATCCCCACATAGGGAAGATCGATCCAATCAATATTCACATCAAAGAATATCACAAGCACAGCGGCGGATAAGATCTGCCCGAGAAGTTTCACCTTGGCGGGAAGAGACACGATATCATCTGCAATCCCCACAAAAACAAGACAGGTCGCGCCGATCATAATCCCTGTCATTTCATAAGTAAAGCCCACCGTAAGAACAACGGACACCATAAACCCCGCGTATATGGCAAGCCCGCCCAAACGGGGGACCAGTCCGTGATGCACCTTCCGTGCGTCCGGCTTATCCACGGCGCCGATCTGCACCGCGAAATTCTTTACGGCCGGCGTGAGAATAAACGTCACGGCAAGCGCGGCAAGGAACGTGAACGCGTAAGCGAACAACGAACCACCTCCCCTTTCTATGTATATGGTTATTTTAGCACAACTGATGAAATATTGTTGCCCGCCTGCGGCCTCGAAATAAAGCGGAGCCCAAAAGAAGCGGGAACCGCAAAAGAAAGGCACACGAAACGGAGCACGGCATTTCCGGATCCCGCGCAGCAAAAACCTCACGGCTGTTTGATCGAAATCATTCCGCCATGAGGCTTTTTATTTTTACTGTTTCGCGCGAATCACGACGCAGCGATACGGCGCTTCTCCGTCGCTTTCTGTAGATACCGCGCCGTCATTCTGGAGCGCCAGGTGGATCATGCGGCGGTCGCCCGCCGACATCGGTTCAAGGCGGATTTCTTCCCCTGTACGCTTCACCTTATCCGCCAGGCGGTGCGCCAGCGATTCCAGCGTCTGTCTGCGGCGCTGCCGATAGTCCTCCACATCAAGAAGCACGAAGTAATGGTGGCGGAAATTTTTATTTGCCGCCAGATTTGTCAGGTACTGGAGTGCATCCAGCGTCTGGCCGTGCTTTCCGATAAGGATGCCCAGACCCTCGCCGTGAAGGTTGAAAAGAATGCGTTCTTCATTCACCATCTTTTCAAGCTGCACTTCCATCTTCATTCCTTTGAAAACGCCCGTCAGGAAACGTTTCGCTTCTTCAGCGGCTTCTTCCTGCTCTTCCGCGGAAAACGGAGTTTCCTCACGGCCGCGTTTTTCCTTCTTCGCCGTAAGAACTTCTTCCGTATCGCCGCCCATGACGTTTTCCCCCGGCTCCTCCGCAGCAGAAACGGTTTCTTCCTCTCCGTCTGCAGCCCCGGCAGCAGCCAAAGTCATGTCCCCGGCAGTCTCCGTAACATCTTCCGTTTCCGATCCTGCCGCGCCGACCTCGACAACGGCATCTTTCTTGTTGAACAAACCGAAAAGTCCGCTTGAGGGCTGTTCAATGACACGGATCACTGCTTCTGCGCGGGAAAGCCCCAGCTTCTTCAATCCTTCTTCCACTGCTTCGTCAACGGTTTTTGCGGTAATTCTGACAGTTTTCATAGTTATTCCTCCGCTTTCCCGGAACTATCCCCGGCCTCTGCCGTCTTTTCAGCAGAAGCCGTTTTTTCTTTTTCATCACCGGCCTTCGGTGCTTCATCGGCTGCCGGTTTCTTTGCTACCTTTTTAATAATTTTTCTGCGGATAATCTTTTTCCTCTTTGTCTTAGCCACAGCCTCTTCATCGGTATGAACAGTGACTACGCCTTTTTTTGAAGGCCCGTTTATCATTTCCTTTCCCTTTTCCCCGCGGAACATGATAAGCTGCTGGAAAAACTGGTAAATATTGCTCACCACCCAGTAAATCACCAAACCGCTCGGAAAATGAAGAGACATCCAGCCGATCATAAGAGGCATCATGAAAAGCATCGTCTTTTGGTTGCCCGGCGCGTCTTTCGGCGTCGTCTGCCAGGAAACAAGGAACGTGGACGCGGCGGAAAGAACAGGCAGGATGTACGTGCCGTCTTCCGCTGCCAGACTTTCAATCCAGAGGAAACCCGCGTGGAGAGGGTCATAACTGAACCCCTGAATCGCATAGTACATCGCGATAAGGAAAGGCATCTGTATGAGCAGGGGCAGGCATCCCGCCATGGGGGACGCATTATGCTCTTTGTACAGACGCCCCATTTCCTGCCGCATCATGGCAGGGTCATTTCTGTACTTCTTCTGGATCTTCTGGATCTCCGGCTGTATTGCCTGCATCGCTTTCATGGAACGGATTTGTTTCACCGCGAGGGGAAGCAGCAGCGTCTTAATGAGTATCGTCAAAACGACGATAGCGATGACGTAATTGGGAAATCCGAGACCGGAAGTAAATTCATAACAAACCTGCAGGCCGATGCGCATCAGATCGGCAATCATGCCTACAATAGCCGAGAGTACGGGAATCTGGAACTCAGATCCGCCTCCGCCAAAGCCAAGATTCATAATTTCTCCTTATACGGCCTCTATTTCAGCCGCCTAAATGTTCCTGCTTTCTGAATTTCAAAAGCAGGATGAGACAAAAATGCAGAAACTCTGCAAAATTCATGGCGTGACAGGATAACAAAACGCGAAAGATGAAAAAAGCGGCGCCTTATCAAAAGCGCCGTACATTGCCTATCGGAAAAGCCTTATGGAACAGGGTCATAACCGCCCTTATGGAAAGGATGGCACTTCAAGATCCGCTTTAACGCGAGCCATCCGCCTTTCAGCGCGCCGTATTTCTCCACCGCTTCCAGCGCGTAAGTGCTGCAGGTGGGAGTGAAACGGCAGCATGGCGGTTTCAGGGGAGAAACATATTTCCTGTAAAATCGAATAAGAACGATCAGCACCGTCTTCATCATGCCCCCTCCAGCATGCCCGCTTTACGCCACAGCGCAAGCAAAGCCTTTTCCGCCTCGCTATACGTCGCTGTCGTCAGAAAAGCGGCGGCAAGCAATATGGCTTCATAATGGGAAGAAAGTTCATGACGATGGAGGCGATAAACCTCTTTCATCAGGCGCCTTGCCCGGTTGCGCGCCACGGCATTGCCGATGCGCTTCGTCGTCACAAACCCGATCCGGACAGGTTCCCGTTTCGTCCTGACCACGTACATAAGTCCCGCGCGGTTGCTGAAACGCCGGCCGGACGAGTATATACGCCGGTAATCCCTGTTTTGCCGGATACGGAAATCACGGTGAAGCGGATACTTCTTCTCCTGCTTCGATTCTGACTCAGGCACTTAATACCTTTCTGCCCTTGGCTCTTCTTCTTTTCAGAACAATACGGCCGGCTTTCGTCTTCATACGGGCGCGGAATCCGTGGGTATGTTTTCTCCAGTGGTTATTAGGCTGGAATGTCATTTTTGCCATCAGTGAACACCTCCTTACTGCGTCCTGTGTATTCACACACCATAACATGCTAATTATAGCTAAACGGCCATGAGATGTCAAACGAAAACACTTCACACACTCCGCTTTTCACGAAGAAATCAGTACCTCACTTTCCCCTCTTGATTCCTGATAAAGAAAAAAGGAAACGGTCTCCCGTCTCCCTTATTTCCTTTCCGCATCACCTATTACAGTGCGGACCCCTGCAAGTTTCCCGGTCGTCACCGCTTCTCTCCGGAACACCGCAGATTCCCCGCTCACCGTTTTCTCCAATGGGACAGAGCTGTACGTTTTCATCCTGCGGCGGATTATCTCCGCCATCATACGCGGCAAAACCGCCAACTACGCCACCTGCAAGCAGTGCCGCGGCAAGTATTGTTTTCTTCCACATAAGAACACCTTCTTTCAAAACTGGAGAAGCTTATTTATATATTTATATATATCTATTATAACATACCCTGTATAGTGTCTTATTGACAGGGAACGGCAAAACGCCATCCGAAGCGAATGTGAAGGATCTGCACCCGCGATGAGGAAGACCATAAGAAGATAAAAGCTATCAGCTGTGAGCAGTCAGCTGCAAGCTGTTAGCTGTGAGTTAAAAGCCGAAGCAGATGATTTCCATTAGGTGTCATACGAAATATCAGCAAAGGATTTGCTGTTGTAGTAAGGGGAGCGTTAATCGTCATCCGAAGCAAATGTGAAGAATCTATTACCGTGGTGAGGAAAACCGTAAGACGTCATTCAAGGTAACAGATTCTTCACTCCATGTCACTGCTCCGTTTCCCGTTTTTCCCTCAAGGCTTTCTCGACTCCGTTCAGAATGACGCTTGAAGGAAAGAGTGTCATAATAAAGGGAACATTAAGCGTCATTCAGAGCGCCAGCGAAGAATCTATGCCTGTGGTGAGGAAGACGGTAAGGTGTCATCAGTGCAATAGATTCTTCACTCTGTGCCACTATCCCGTTTCCCATCTTTCCCTCAAGGCTTTCTTGATTCCTTTCAGAATGACAGCGGACGGCAAGGCGTCATCCTGAGCGGCAGCGAAGGATCTATTACCGTCCGCTTATCCCCTCTCACATAAAATGCGGTACCCATCACATCTGACGGATACCGTACTTTCTATTTCTTATACTATTTCCTTATCCTTGTCTTTGTTTTCCGGTTTACGCTTCCGGGGAAATATGAGCACCGTACACATCACGGTAATCATTGTTTGCCTTATCATCTTCGCTGTTGACGCGGACACGTTCTACCTTATTTCTGTCATTGTCCTTGCCGGAAATACGGTCAACACGGATACGATCCAGACGAATCTGGCGGAGTTCCGGTTCGAACTCATTCATAGCTCTGTCCATATTGTCATCTACCGGTGCTCCATTCTTCAATGCACGATAGAACATCGCCGCAAATTCATAGCGGGTCATGGAACGTTCGCCGCTGAACATGCCGTCCGGATAGCCTTCAAGGATGCCGTTTCCTGCCAATGTAGACACATATTCATAAGCCCAGTGGTTTTCCGGCACATCGGGGAAGTCCTTCTTTTTACCCATATCCAGGATACCGAGAATGGAATTCATCTTCTGCTCCATGGTATCCAGACGTTTCTTCAAATCCTTGTTCTCATCACGGAGATCGACGATTTCTTTCGCCATGGCTACTTTGGATGTGGATACATGGTTGCCCTGTCCCAGCTTCACGCTGACTCCGGCATTCACCATGTTTTCTCCTCCCCCGAAGGAGCCTCCCACGCTGAACATGGTGTCTTCAT
>ERZ833963.1208-NODE-1208-length-32255-cov-11.624627_pt1 | contig 32255 bp, 28 predicted proteins | sample MGYA00519693_ERZ833963 | MGnify/ENA primary metagenome ERZ833963 (study PRJEB31850, sample SAMEA3708748) | human gut metagenome | biome: human gut; feature: human-associated habitat; material: faeces | place: China | collected 2014 ... | reverse complement strand
GATGCTCAATGAGCTCAAAATCATTCATCAATACGATTTGACAAAGAGCCTTTTTATTTTACTTAAATATTTTCAATTATTTTTACAAAATCATTTAATGTGTGCGTCCATTGGATTGTCTGCAAGAACTGTTGAGTTTTATCATTATTTTCTTTCAAATAATTTACATGCTCCTTAACAGTCATAAACAAATCAACTAAAGCTTTTTCATCCATGGCAACACTGAAAGAAAATTCATTAGGAATAAAATACTTTCCGATTCCTTCTTTGAAATCAATAAATGGCAAACCAGTACTCATCATTTCGAATGGTACTAATGAAAAGTTTGTCATTGAAGGCGCAATACCAAAATCGCATTTTCTATACAAATCGTTCATTTCAGCTTTACTTAATTTACCTAAGTTCTCACCATTAATAAACTTCTTATCTTTAGTCGAACCAAAATAATGGATTCTTAATCGAATACCATCTTTTTCTTCCAATAATCGTTCAGTATTTTTCAATACCATCTGTAAATTGATGGGAGCACGTCTAGGACTGTCCCACTTAGTATAAACAGCTAAATCAAACGTTTTCTTGCTCTCATATTTATCAAAATTTCGTTTTTTAAATGGATAATTGGCCAAATCAACTGGGAATGTTATTTGATCAATTTTACCGTGATTAGGACAATTTTCTTCAATCATCTTGGCACACCAAGGTCCTAAAGAAATCATGTGCAAGCCTAAATTATACGATTTTTTAGCCAATTGATAACGATCACCATAAGGATAAAAGTATGGTTCATAATCTTGAACAAAATACATTTTATAACCAGGCTTATTTTTAATTACGTAAGCAGATTCCCATAAAGTGGCAAACCATATATCTGATTGATGAGTATCCAAATGTTCATAACTCAAGCAAGTACCTTGATAGTTTTCATAATTAGCTTCAGCGTTACGCTCCATCTCTTCTTGTGATTGTGGAACGTAACTCAAGTAATAAACCTCATAACCCTTTTGACTCAACAAAGTACCTAAATGTAACATCGTCGTCTGTCCACCGTCAAATTCAATTATTCCGGTTGTTACAAACGTTATCGAATGGTAAACCGATTTTTTGTTTTGAATAGCTGGCTCATCATTAAAATACTTCAAAATTGAATCATAATTATGAATATCACCCTGACTGACATCTTGTAATTTAGATTTTTGTTGCTTCAACTAATCGCCTCTCCTTAATTTGTTATATATATAATTATATACCAAACTGGAATATTACAAGATTTCTAACTCAGGAAAAGCTTATTGCCAAGGAAATTTCAGACTGATATTTTGATTAAATTTCTCTTGTTCTAACAATTTCTTTAGACGCTGTGATTGACGTTCTTGATAGCCACTGCAAACGTATTCCGCCTCATCATTATCAGGTACGATATTTGGTAAAACGATATTCTTGTCCGTTACGACAAAAGTTGAAAAACAAGTCAATCCAAGAAATCTCTTCCCTGTCTTCAAATGTTCACCAATTATTTTAGTGAAAACTTCGATTGAGCGACTACCAACACCAGATACGTAAGATTCTGTACACATCGAATCTTGCAAACCGAATGGCAAAATAAAATTAACTTGATCAATTGATGCTGTAACGGTCTCGATTCTGGCAATTCGTGATGCCGCAATCGATGAGTTGTCGTCAATCGTCATCAAAGTCTTACCACCAAAGACAGTATTGTGTTCATTTAAATCAGATGAAAAGACACGATGATTGCTAATTGATAAAGTATCGCTACATTTTAAGTTTTGCATGGTTTCCTCCTTAATTTATAAAAATAGAGCCACAATGTTTACCCAACATTTATGACTCTATTTTTGTTCACTTATCACTTGATAATGATCCCTCCCGGGATCGAACCGGGGACCTACTGCTTAGGAGGCAGTTGCTCTATCCAACTGGGCCAAGGGACCATAAACACACTTTTTATTTTAACGCAAAAAGTGTGTAGATTCTAACTTAGTTTGATTCTTCATTTTTATGAAATTTACGTTTACCTTTATTCTTTTGATCACGCAAACGTTTCTTAGGTTTTGAAACATTTTTTGATTTATTTTTAGCGTTATAGCGCTTCTTTTTATCAAAAGTTGGCTGCTTAGTAAGCTTGCCCTCATGGTCAATGTAGACTTTTTTAAGCGTTACATCAACGATGTCTTGTAAGTTTCTCATATCATGACTGTTACCAAAAGTAATCACATTACCGCTCTTACCCATTCTTCCAGTACGACCAGCACGGTGAACATACTCACTATTATCACGAGGAATCATGTAGTTGACGATCGTATTAACATCATCAATATCCATTCCACGAGCGGCCACATCAGTCGTCAATAACAAGTTAACGCGCTTGTTAGAGAACAATTGGATAGCCGTCTTTCTTTGTTGTGAGGACATCTTGCTATCTAACGTTACGAAATTAGTCTTGTCATGATTCATATCACTGATAGCTTTGTGCAATGAACGAGAATTATTAAAGAAGACAATTCCTAAGAATTTCTTATCATGAGCTAATTCACGTAACATCGCATTTTTGATAAATTCACTGTTAGCATCAACAAAATAATGCTTGATTCCAGCTGTATAACTAGTGTCATTTCTTTGATCAATAACTAAGAAATCTTGACCAAACCACTTGTGCATGTCTTGGAAAATATCGTTGCCAGTAGCCGAGAAGAAAGTCATTTGTACATCAGCTGGCATTTGTGAAATAGTTTTTCTAACACTTTCTAGCTTGCTTTCGTTCAACATTTCATCAGCTTCATCGACGATAACTGTATTTAAATTACCGAGTTTAACTTTTCTGGTCTCAGTTAATTCATTCAAACGACCTAAAGTAGCGACGATAATTTCTGGTTTTTCCTTCAATTTCTTCAATTGACGAGTAGGATTGGCTCCACCAGTCAAAGCTTGGACTTTACAGTCAACTAATTTAGCTAATGGTTGGATGACATCTCTAACTTGCATAGCTAATTCTTGTGAAGGTTCCAAGATCAACACTTGCAAACCATCCTTTGGCACGAGTGTCTCAATCATTGGCATAACGAATCCTAATGTTTTACCAGATCCAGTTGGTGCCATGGCGACTAAATCCTTACCTTCTTTAAAAGGCATGTAGACTGCATCTTGAATCTTCGTCAAAGTTTCAAAATGATTTTGCTTAAAATAAGCTTGATATAATTTTGGTATTTCCAATTTAGTTTTCCTCATCTGCTTCAAAAACAAGTCCTGCGCTTGTTCTTGCTTGTTCTAGAACTCTGTTTACTATTCTAGCGTATCCTAACAGTTTATCATAAGTAGCCGTATCTTTTTCCAACATAATTCTAGCAAATTCTCTTGCTTCAGAATCCATAGGATTTTGACTCTTAACAGTTGGTATATCGGTAACGTTCTTATTGTCGTCAGCCCAGTCAAGATGATGGATATCTCCACCGTTATCTAAGACTAAGGTATCACGTCCAAAGTAAATTTCGGATGACATGTAAGAATTCTTCGTCTTACCGATAATAATATTGACGTCAAAGTTTGGATATTTCAAAGTCAAACTACCGCTGCCATCGATACCTGAACTGAGAAATTCAGCACTATATTCGACTTTTTCTGGTTGACCAAATAAGACAACCGCATCATAAATCGTGTAAACTCCTAAATCATATAAAGCGCCACCTGAGAATTTAGTTGTAAAAATATTAGGGTTCTTACCCGCTAAATAGGCGTCATAACGACTCGAATATTTCATATATGAAAATGTAGCTCCACTGAGTTCATCACGATGTTTATTGACGATTTCTTCAATCTTCTTAAAAATTGGTTCGTGAATGTGTCTAGCAGCTTCAAATATATAAACACCCTTTTCTTGAGCCAGCTTTTCCAAAACACTGAACTCTTGAATGTTAGAAGTACTTGGTTTTTCCACAATCACGTTCTTATTATTTTCGATAGCTAACTTGGCCTGACTGAAGTGCAAAGCATTTGGAGATGCAATGTAAACTGTATCAAAATCTTTCTTGAAAAAGTCATTCAAGTCAGTACTCATATCGATGTTTTGCTTTTTTAAATCAGCAACGAAACTCTGAGCCTTCTCAATTGTTCTTGAGTAAACGTGTGTTAACTCGAAAGTCTTCGTCTCATCCACTGCCTTAATAAATTGTTCTGTGATCCAATTTGTTCCTATTATTCCTAAACTAATCATAAAATCACCTCTAAGTTCAATTTTACTTATATGTAAGCGTAATTACCATAAAAAAAGTTTCGTAGTATTAACAATATGGTATATAATTTTATTTTAACCATTTGAGGGGAGTACATTTTTCACTTATGAACGACGAAACAGATAAATTTAGCCTCAAGAGGGATCTAGGTTTCTTTCCAGCATTATCTACCGTTATGGGTTTGGTTATCGGTGGTGGAGTTTTCTTCAAGATTTCTAGCGTTACAACGGCTACTGGCTCTTCTAGTTTGACGATATTAGTCTGGCTATTAGCTGGTTTCATTACGATCAACGCTGGTTTGACAGTTGCGGAACTTGCCTCCGCGTTACCCGTTGCTGGTGGTATTTATAAATATATTGAATATATCTATGGTAAAGTTCCAGCATTTCTTTTAGCTTGGGCTCAATCAGTTATTTACTATCCTGCAGGGATTTCCGCATTATCGATTATCTTTGCAACACAAGTTATGAATCTTTTGAATCTTCCTAGCAGTTGGCAAATTCCAATCGCTATTATATTGGCAATTTTCTTATACTTAGTTAATTTGTTAGGTGCCAAAGTTGGTGGAAGTATTCAATCAATTTCTTTAATTGCCAAATTAGTTCCAATTGCTTTGATTATCATTGTTGGTTTATTTACACCATCAACGCATGCAGTTTCACTTTTTCCAATCAATTCAGGAACGCACGCTAACTTCTGGTCATCATTAGGTGGTGGACTGTTAGCAACAATGTTTGCCTTTGACGGTTGGATGAACGTTGGTAACTTGGCCGGTGAAATGAAGCGTCCAGAAAAAGACTTATCCAGATCAATTATCGTTGGTTTATTCTTAATTACATTAATCTACGTTTCAATCAGCTTTGTCTTTATCAAATTCTTACCTTTCCATCTCATCCCTGGAAACCAAAATGCGGCTTCTGAAGCTGCTATTAGAATTTTCGGTGATATCGGTGGAAAAATCGTTACAATTGGTATTTTAATTTCTGTCTTTGGTTCTGTTAATGGCTACACTATGACAGGCCCACGTGTTAGTTATGTTTTGGGAACTGATGATGAAATCGTCTTTCCAAAGTTCTTTGGTAAATTGACTAAAAACTCTCGTGTACCAGCAAATGCAGGCTTGATTCAAACTATTATTGCTATTGCGATGATTTTCATGGGTAGTTTTGATTATTTGACCGATATGTTAGTTTTCGTGATGTGGATTTTCTCAATGATGATGTTCATTGGAGTATTCATTTTACGTCGCAACGAACCAGAATTGGAACGTCCTTACAAGATTAATTTCTATCCGATTCCGCCATTGATTGCCTTAGCTGGTGGAGCTTACATCATTATCTCTACTTTGATTAGACAACCAGGATTAGCCTTCATGGGAATTGGAATTACTTTGTTAGGTTTACCAGTCTATTACATTCACTATTTCAACAAGAAGCGAGCTTAATCCAAAAATACGCCAGTATTGTCAAATCGACAATGCTAGCGTATTTTTTAGTTACCAATATTTATATCATCTTTTCTAACAAATTCATTGGTCGAAACACGATAATAAGGAGTACTATCACGTTCTAAATAAGCAATACGATCAACCTTCCAACTACTATTAGCAGCTAAAGCTCGATTAGTTATATTATTAAATTCATTATTTTTCATATAAACCAAATTCTGTTTTGTTTTTACAACCGTATCTAAAGGTTGGTAAACATATACATTTTGGTCTTTAACCCACTTGTTTGTAGCTACTCGATAGTATTTTTCTCCATTTATCGTAACCATTTCATCACTTTGCCAATCAGAAAAAGCACTTAATGCTTGATCAGTTACCTTAGAAATATTGGTACCACTAATCTTATACAGTGATACATAGCCTTTACAAATTGCAGTTGATACTAGTTGATTCTTCTTAGTAATAGTTGGTTCAACTTTATGCACTGAAGAACTTGAATGAGATGGAATACTTGGTTCTGGTTTAGTTGGAGTTGATGATGAACCAGAATCATCAGTTCCCTTTACATAATCATATAAACTTTTTTCATCATTGACATTTCCATCAGGATCTTTCAAAGTTATCTTTCCAGATTCATCAATAGATGCTGTGACAGAACCCTTTTTATAACCATCAACAACTGGAACATCAACTTTAATATCTTTAGACGGAATATCTCCTTCAACACGAACTATTTTATCACCTAAGTTTGTATGCAATAGCACATCTTGTGAACTGGTTTTAGGATTATCTTTCCTTTGGTAATAATAATCTAATGTGACGTAACCATTAGAATACATTCCAAAGAGACGATTTTGACTATATATCTTTGTCAGAAACGTATCACTGTCAATATTCCCATAATCATAAATCTTATTATCTTTTAAAGAAAGACGATCAGCAACATCCTTTTCGGAAATAACACCACCCAATGTGAAGTCCTTAATATAGTATCCCGCATATGTATCATAGAGTTCAGCATCTTTAGGAATTTCATTTGAACTTTCATTGTATCCAGTAAAAGTCGTAGCATTTGATGGCACCGTATATTTTCTAGATGAATAAACAATATCATTCAAATAAATTGTCCGGTAAAAACCTACATTAGGTATTGAAAGATGGATATTCCGATAAAAAATATAATTATGTGGATTATTCTTATCATCACTCGTCGAAAGACTAAGATTACTCCCGTCTAAATTAATTGGACTGCCCTTATACAGGTTATAATCCCCACTATATGCATCATAATTTAAATTTGAAAATTTTTCTGGCTTCTCTGGAACATCAATCGTAAATTTATTATTTTCCAACGTCCCAGTTGCCGTAGCTGTTCCAATTAAATCATCATTATTACTGGCATAATAGTAAAAGCCCATAGATATTTTGGAAAATTGAACGGGCATTATGGATTCAGAGTTTCCCGTTTTACTAAACGAAAAAATTTCATTATCTTTATCAGTTAAATATAATTGCTTCTTTTCACTATCCCATTTTAAATAATATGAATTTGTAGGAAAAACTTCAGATCCATCTGAAAGTTTATAATGTCCATCGACAGGCTCATAAGATCCATTTGAATACAACTTATCCATTGACACTTCTTGACCATCAGCAAGATTATCTTTTTGATATGGTCTTAATTCACATTCTATTCGTTCATTTTGTATAACCTTGCCCTTATAAGATATATTTAAATATAACTTAGCTGGAATTTGTCCACTATCATCATTAGTTACTGTCCCAACCTCTGGTTCATCTGCGCTATTAATATCAGCAGATACTGTTCTTGTAGAACCTAAAACAAAAACTAAACTAACTGACAACAAAACTATCAACCAGATATAAAAAGACCTATGAAAAAATTTTTCTCTCATTTTCACCCCTCCAATATGAAAGCCTGTTATTCATGTCAATAGTAAGCTTAATTTTTTATTTTTTCTATATTTAAATAATTTAAATTATATATTTTCATTAAAAATAATATTAAACTTATTATTCAATATTCCAATTATTTAAATGTTCTTTATAATGGCAGCTTTTTTTGTTTGAGGTTATACTTTTCTTGGAACCACAAATGAAATAAATTGAGGCCTTTTCATGAAAGTTCAATTTAATAATAAATTCGAAGAAAAATTAATTCATTTAACTTTAAAGATTCAAAAATTACTGTTGTATCGAATAATTCAACGGACTTTATTATTGATTTTTCCGTTCGCCTTATTCGGTAGTTTTATCAAAATAATTCAAACCATTGTCTTGGGAAAAGAAGGCTTTTTAACTGATGTTTTTCCTACGATTGGCAATGATTTTATTTATCGACAATTGGAAAATATCGCATCCGGCTTATACAACATGTCACTCGGTTGGGTGTCGGTAATTGCAGTCTTTGGAGCCGCTAAATATAGTGCCAAATATTTCAATCGTGATGATCAATTGGCTGGTATTACTGGTGTCAGTTCCTTTCTGATCGTCGATTACTCATATTCAAAAATTCAACCAATCTCTTTTCATCCTCAAATCTTAGGAATGAAGGGACTACTCTTCGCAATCCTTTGGGGTATTTTTATTGGATGGTTATTCAAGAAATGCAGTAAGCAAATCCCTGATACTCAACCTAATAACAACGTCTTAGAAAGAACTTTTATTTCATTGAAACCAATCATTTTTTCACTATTGATTGCAATGCTGTTTAGTACTTTCATCAATATCACTTATTATTCAGAAGCTCCCGGCAACTTTATCAATTCACTTGCTTCTGAATATACTTCTAACAATGACTGGGCTCAATTGTTCAAAACATTGATCTTTTCAATCTACACTTTGATCATGTCTTTCTTCGGTTGGTCCGGAACTTATTCAGCTCTTGGCGTTGAGAAAATGGACGTCCTCTCAACTGTCAATTTGAACTATGCCCTAGAAAAACACACTGCTTGGAACGCTCCTAATCCTTTCACAAGTTCCACCCTTTATCATGCTTTTGCTACTTTTGGTGGAACCGGCTCAATTTTAGGCTTGATTATCGCTATCTTAATTGTTTCTAAAGACAAAGATTTTCAAACAGTTGCTCGTTGGGCTATGATCCCTAGCATCTTTAATATTGGCAGTGGCGTTATGACAGGAATCCCTGTCTTGTTCAATATTATCTTCTTGATTCCATTTATCTTGGCACCAATTGCTAACATGTTAATGGCAGCTATTGCCATAGCTCTGCATTTAATGCCACCTAGCGTCTATCCTGTGCCCATTGGAACTCCGGGACCACTAATTGCCTTCATTGGTACAAACGGCAGCTGGAGGGCTTTAATGTTCTCTATTTTAGCCGTAATTATTTCAACATGGATTTATATCCCCTTTGTCAAAATGGCTGCTAAGGTCAAAATATTGGATAATCTAGGTCTTGAAGAAGGTGTTAAATAATGCGCCGTGAATTCAGAAAAAATAGAAATATTAAATATCTTATCTTTTTGATCTTAATTTTTATCATGTTAGGTGTGCCCTCTTACATTTGGACGAGAAAAAATGTCACCACTTTGGCGGGACGGTACAATTCACCAATGTCACCAATCATTATGATTCCCGGCTCTAGTGCTACAGCCAATCGCTTCGATGATTTGGTCAAGACAATCAACAATCAATATGGCGAACATCATTCTCTTTTAAAGATGACCGTTCACACAGATGGCAAGATCACCTACACAGGCAAGGTTCGAGCAAATGATAATCAGCCATTCATCGTCGTTGGTTTTGAAAATAACAACGATGGCTATTCCAATATCAAGAAACAAGCTGCTTGGTTTAATATTGCTTTTAACAAGCTTAAACAGAGATACCGTTTCAATACCTTTAATGCCTTTGGACATTCTAACGGTGGCTTAATTTGGACTTATTTCTTTGAAGATTATTTCGATGATTCCTCAATCAGTGTCAACCATATGCTGACAGTCGGAACTCCTTATAACTTTGAAGAAAAGAACACTGCCAACCGGACTCAAATGCTCCACGAATTGATTAAAAATCGAGATAAAATTCCAACAGATCTAACTTATTATTCAATCGCTGGAACTCAATTGTACACTGACGATGGAATCGTTCCACTAGGCAGTGTCGATGCTGGTAAGTACATTTACGAAGGTCACATCAAGCGCTATACCTTAATTACCTTAACCGGTTCAAAAGCCCAACACTCCGATATGATCGATAGCGAACAATTCATCAATATCTTCCATCAGTACGTGGTCGGTAACGGTATGAATCAGACGCCAAATAAAAAAGTGCCCAAACCCTGATTAGAAACCAATCAAAGTTTTGACACCCCAAATCAACAATACGGCCGCAAAAATTAAACTAAATATCAAAGCAATCAAGGACAAAATAACTGGACTCGATTGCTTTTTTATATTGTCGAAATACTGTTTGGAAACAAAGATTTGCCATATTGCTATTAAAATTGCCCCAATCGCAAAAATTATTTTCATCACATTACCTTATTTCTTCATATTGTCTTTTGCATTTATTTTATCCAATTTACATTGAATATTCTTGTTTTTTGATTTATTAATAAATGGTATACAAAAAATTCCTTCAAAAAAATAAATTTTCGAAGGAATTTTTTAATAATTATTTCAATTTAAGTTGAGTAACACTTTCAATATGGTTCGTCATTGGGAACATATCAACTGGTGTCACATCGCCAATTTCATAAGTATCGCTTAACAATGACAAATCACGAGCCAAAGTGGCTGGGTTACAACTGATATAAACGATTTTTTCTGGTTTGATATTCTTCAATGAATCAATCAAAGAACTAGCCAAACCTTTACGTGGAGGATCGACCATCAAAACATCGACTGAGATATCATTCTTAGCCCATTCATCCAACACGTCTTCGGTCTTACCAACAACGAAGTCAGCGTTTGTAATGTTGTTAAGTTTAGCATTTTGGTCAGCATCTTTAACAGCATCTTCGATAACTTCAATACCAGTAACGTGTTTAGCCTTGTCAGCTAGTGACAAACCGATCGTACCGATACCAGAATAAGCATCGACAACATTTTCTTTACCTGTAAGTTCAGCCTTGTCGATAGCCATTTGATACAAGTTTTGAGTTTGAACAGGGTTAACTTGGTAGAAAGAACGTGGTGAGATTCGATAAGTGTGTCCTAAAATCTTGTCATCAATGTACTTCTTACCACCGAGTAAAGTCATCTTTTGACCAAAAATCACGTTAGTGTTTTTTGAATTAACATTTAAGAACAATGACTTAACTTCTGGATTATCCAAAATCTCTTTAGTGATGTCTTTGTAATGAGAAATATCTGGTGTACGAGAAACTAAGACAACCATCATTTCACCAGTAAAGTAAGCACGACGTACCATGATAGTTCTGATTTGACCCTTTTGGTTCTTTTCATCGTAGCCACGAACATTGTATTTACGCAAAATATCACGCACACGCAAGATTTCAGCATCAATCTTAGGGTCTTGAATCAAGAAGTTTTCCATTGGTACTAAATCATGTGAGCGACGACGATAAAAACCAGTTGTCAATTTACCATTAACTTGGCGTACGGGCACTTGGGCCTTGTTACGGTAATTGAATGGTGATTCCATTCCAACAGTTTTGTTAACGACGACATCCTTCAATCCAATCTTATCAAAGTCAGTTACGACTTGGTTGCGTTTAAATTCAAGTTGCTTGTCGTACTTCAAATGACTCAAAGGAGCAATTCCAGTTTGAGCATAAACGGCATCGATATCATGAACACGATCTGGAGATTCCTTCAAGACTTTCAAAGTTCTCGCAAAACCGAAGTTTTTATTCACACGAGTAATAACCGCTTTAACCGTTTCATTTGGCAAAGCATTATCAACAAAGAGTGTAAAGTCGTCAACCTTAGCAACACCTTTACCTTCGTATGACAAATCCTCAATATTCAATTCTATTTCTTGGTTCTTTTTTAAATTTGGTTTTTCCATTTTTCACCTATACATAGAAAAAAGAAGTGTCCAAAAATGAGATTCTTTCTTAACCTTAGTTAGTTGAAGTATTCCCGTCCTCCATAGCGAAGAAAATTTGGCTGGAACGATGTGGGCACGACTTGGAGCCTTTGCTAAGCCCAAATTCGGGCAAAGTCTTCAAGCTCGACCTTTCACTAGGCAATAAATTGCCAAGAGAAATTTCACATCTGAGCCAATTTTCTTCGCTATTCCGGACTAGATAGTTGTTCTATTCTTTATCTTCCAATTATTTGATATAAAAGAAACGAAACGTTATCTAGTCGGTGTGACAGCGATTTAAATACTAACCTAACTAAGAAAGAATCAATATGATCCACTTCTAAATTCTTTTTTTATTTATCTTCTTTTTCATCATCATCAAGATTTTTTTCTTCTTCGATGATTTTTTCACCAGCATCTTTTTCACTAAGAGTTGATGTATCAATTGCTTTGAGCGGAATAGAATCCACATCCGCATAAATTTTCAAATGATTATGCAAATTAGTGAACACCATTGGCGCATCCCCACCATATTCACCATCAAGATTAACCATCAGACGATTGCCATCATTGGCGTGAACTGAAATTTTCTTCGTCTTAGTATAAATAACCTTTGGATTGTAAACGTGGCGACCACCATTAAGAACTAACGCAATCAAATGAACTAGATCACGTAAATTAGTTTCTTTAACGATGATCAATGAGAACGTTCCATCACCAATTACTGAGTCAGGGGCAATTTGTTCCATCCCACCGATTGAATTAGTCAATCCAATCAAAAACATCGTTGCTTTACCATCAAATACGCCATCATCGTATTCAATGTGCATATCAACTGGACTAACTCGTGGTAGTAATTCAGCACCTTTAACAAGATAAGCCAAGTATCCCAAAATTGATTTATAAGCTGAAGGAACCTCATAAGTCAATTCGGTCATCGACCCACCACCAGCAATATTGATAAAGTACTTTTCACCAGCTTGACCAATGTCGACTGGCAATTTTTGTCCTTTAAGAATAATTTTAGCTGCTTCAACTACATCATCACGGGGAATCTTCAAAGCTCTGGCGTAATCATTAGTTGTTCCGGCCGGAATAATTGCTAATTCTGGACGTTTGTCTAAATCAGCAATTCCGTTAACAACTTCATTGATCGTACCATCCCCACCAGCAGCAACTATTAACTCAAAACCCTCTTTAGCTACTCGTCTGGCTTCATTTTGAGCTGAGTTTTTTTTCGGTGTCGTTCGATAGGCACTAGCCTCATAACCAGCTTTTTCAATAATATTCAAAATGTCTCCAACATTACTGTTCATGGTCTCATGACCCGAAGTTGGATTATATATCAGTCTAGCACGCATATCTTTCCCTCACTAACGACTATTTAACTCTGCCATCAAAATCTTGTTAACGACTTTAGGGTTAGCTTGTCCGTGTGTTTGTTTCATGATTTGACCAACCAAGTAACCAACAGCACGATCTTTACCGTTCTTAAAGTCATCGATTGATTGTTGATTGTTATCCAAGACTTCCAAAATCATTGGTTTCAAGACAGCAGGATCAGATTCTTGAACAAGACCCTTAGACTTAACCCATTCTTCTGGTTCTGTTCCATTACTGATTGTTTCCTTGAAGACTTTCTTAGCAATCTTAGAAGAAATTGTTCCATCAGAAATCAAATTGATCATCTTAGCTAAGTGTTCTGGTGTCAACTTAGTATCTAACAAACCAACTTTCTTTTCATTCAAGTAACCATTAACTTCACCCATCAACCAGTTAGAAACTAGCTTTGGATTAGCTTTGTAAGAAACGGCTTCGTCAAAGAAGTCAGACATTTCCTTAGTATCCGTCAAAACGCCAGCATCATATTCAGGAATACCTAGTTCATTGATGTAACGAACACGTCTTTTGGCAGCTGATTCTGGCAAGTTAGCTTTGATTTCAGCAATCCAGTCAGGTGAAATATCGTAATCTGGCAAGTCAGGTTCTGGGAAGTAACGGTAATCATCAGCACCGGACTTAACACGCATTAGGAATGTTTCGCCAGTCTTTTCATCAAAACGTCTAGTTTCTTGACCGATGTGTCCACCTTGTTTCAAGATATTAGCTTGACGCTTTTCCTCATAAGCTAGACCCAACTTAACGTGGTTGAATGAGTTCAAGTTCTTCAATTCGACTTTTGTACCATAAGTATCTGAGCCGACTGGGCGAATTGAAATATTAGTATCAACACGCATTGAACCTTCTTCCATCTTAACATCAGATGCACCAGTAAACTGGATAATCTTACGAAGGTTTTCTAGATATTGATAAGCTTCTTCAGGAGAATGCATATCAGGCTTTGAAACAATTTCAATTAAAGGAGTACCCTGACGGTTCAAATCAACGTATGAGTAACCGTTGTTACCGTGGGTATTCTTACCAGCATCTTCTTCGACGTGAAGTTCTTCAACACCGATTTTCTTCTTTTGTCCATCAACTTCGATTTCAACATAACCATCATGACCCAATGGCTTGTCTTGTTGAGTAATTTGGTAAGCCTTTGGATTATCTGGGTAGAAGTAGTTCTTACGGTCAAAGTGTGTATGGCGTTCGATTTCAGCATTTAAAGCCAAAGCCACCATAATACCTAGACGATAACCATTTTTATTTACAGTTGGTAATGTTCCTGGAAAACCAAAGTCAATCACATTGGTATTAACGTTAGATTCAGCACCATAAGCAACTGGTGAAGGACTGTACATCTTGGACTTAGTCTTTAGTTCAACGTGAACTTCTAGTCCGATAGTTGTTTCAAAATTCATTAGTCTTCCCCCTTAAGTGCAGTTGGTATTTGTTCATAGAATTTATTTTCTTCTTGCAAAGCATAGGCTGCATTGAAGACATCTTGTTCAGCAAATGGCTTACCAATAATTTGTAGACCAACTGGCATACCGTCAGCTAAACCTGCAGGTACTGAAGCAGCAGGCAATCCAGCCAAGTTAGCAGGAATAGTCAAAATATCATTCATGTACATTGCCAATGGATCGTCAACTTTTTCACCAATCTTGAAAGCAGGTGTAGTTGTTGATGGTCCCATAATTAAATCGTAGTCTTTTAAGACATCTGTCATTTCATTGATAAAGATAGTTCTTACTTGTGCAGCTTTCTTGAAGTAAGCATCGTAAGCACCAGCAGATAAAGCAAAAGTACCAAGCATGATACGACGTTTTACTTCATCACCGAATCCTTCAGATCTTGAGTTTACAAACAAGTCTTTGATGTTCTTAACATCCTTAGCACGGTAACCATATCTAACACCATCATATCTTTGAAGGTTAGATGAAGCTTCACTGGAAGCTAGAATGTAATAAACTTCAACGGCATGCTTCAATGATGGCAAGCTAACTTCTTCAACAGTAGCTCCCATCTTCTTGTAAGCATCTAGTGCTTTATTAACATTGTCCAAGACATCTGGATGTGTTCCTTCATGATAGAACTCTTTAGGAACAGCAATCTTAACGCCTGTCATATCTTTGTTCAAGTTAGCGCGATAGTCGGGAACTTCTTTTTCTGAGCTAGTTGAATCATGATCATCATGACCAGCAATTACAGAAAGAACTTCAGCTGAATCTTCAACACGTTTTGACATTACACCAACTTGGTCAAGACTTGAAGCAAAGGCAATAACGCCCCAACGAGAAACACGACCGTATGTTGGTTTGATACCAAAGATTCCATTAAAGGCAGCAGGTTGTCTGATTGAACCACCAGTATCTGTACCCAAAGCGGCTACCACGTCACCACTTGCAACAGCAGCAGCAGAACCACCTGAAGAACCACCAGGAACACGACTAAAGTCCCAAGGATTCTTAGTTGTTCCAAAGTGTGATGTTTCAGTAGATGAACCCATAGCAAATTCATCAAGGTTAGTCTTACCAATATCAATTGCACCAGCATTTTCTAGTTTTTCTAGAACTGTAGCACTGTAAACTGGCATAAAGTTGTACAAGATCTTACTTGCAGCAGTAGTCTTGATGCCATTTGTGACGATATTATCCTTGATAGCGATTGGAATACCACTTAAACGTCCGTTGATTCCTTTTTCGTCAATCTTTTTAGCATCATCAACAGCCTTATCGTTAACGGTGATAAAGGCATTTAGTTTGTCTTCTTTAGCATTGATATCATCTAAAGTTTGTTGTGTTAAATCTTGGGCAGTCAACTCTTTGTCAGCAAGTTTTTGGTGCAATGAATTGATTGTTTCCTTCATGTAATCCACTATTCGTCGTCCTCCTTGTCAACAATTGTTGGTACCTTGATAAGGTTGTTATCAGTTTCAGGAACATTCTCAAGCATTTGTTCTCTAGTTTGAGTATGAATCCCCTTATCTTCACGGAAGACTGTACTTGTGTCACCCATATTGTATGTAGGTTCAATTCCAGTTGTATCAACGCTTGATAGTTTACTTTCCATGTTGACGATCTTATCTAATTGATCGACAAAACTATCAACTTCGTCAGGTTGGAATTTCAAATTAGCCAATGTGGCAACGTGTAAAATTTCATCTTTTGAAATCATAAGTTTCTCCTTTTTTAATCTGCATCATAAACATGTGAATAGAACTTACCATTAGTTCTAGTTACAACGGCTTGTTGCTCGTCAACTGTTTGAATATTAATATCCAAATCAGCTCCAGATGGTAAGTATTTAGTTGCACTCTGTTGAACGAATTGAGTAAAGCTAGTAATTTGAGCTAAACCATCAAATTGGGTATTGATCGTAACATCCAATGATTTGAGGTCTGTGCCATCGTAATGAGCCTGAGCTGTAACACCAGAAAGATTAGGGAAGTAATCTTGGATGTGTGTCTTAAAGTTAGAAAAGGCGTCAGAATCACTACTGCTAATTGCAGTATCACCATTAACAACTGGCAACATTTGGCTCTTGTATTCCAAATCTTTAAAGCTACCTAATTCGCCACTCTTACTGAAGGAATATTGGAAATAATTTCCTCCAACTAAAGTATCCTCAGGGGCTACTGAATATAATCCCACAACAATAGGAATATTACCCACTTTATCTTCTTTACGCAAGCGTTGAACTATTTCTTTGGCAATTCGTTGACCTTGTTCTTTTTGTTCTGCTTCCGTAATAGTGGTCTTGTAAGTAGCACCATATTGCTTCTTTTGGTAGTAATCGATCTTGTTCATCGCAACCCCGATTGAAATACCAGCCAATTTATATTTACCATCTTGCTTTTGAAGATAATCTTCTTCGAGCAATTGTTGTAAATACATTGGTGTTCGCTTAGTAGGAGCAGTTGAACCATTAGAAGCTGGATTCAATCCAGTTGGATTCTTCTTGCTTTTACGAGCTAACCATTTATTAACGGTACTGGCAGAAAGTACTTGACCTTCTTGGAAAACATATGAATTAGTTGAGAATTGCTTTTTGGACAATTTCATCAAACCACTTTCAAAGCTTCTACTGTTGAACTGATTACTATTATCAGCCGCTGTTAAGCCTGAAATTGGACTAGTTTTGTACTTTCCATTACTTAATAAAACATCGTAACTACTTGAATCAGACGAGGATGTTGTCTGAACTGTACTCTTCGAAGAATCACCGCCACCTGATGAAAGGGTGGAATCTTGTAGATTACCACAGGCAGCTAGAAAAATCGAACACATCAATAGTAACGTTGTAGTTTTTAAGAATTTTTTCAAATCTGTTCTCCTACTCTTCATCATCCAAATATTCAGATAATGTTGTTTCATCAATAATTTGCGTTCCCAATTGTTGAGCCTTAGTCAATTTACTACCGGCTTTTTCACCAGCAATCAAAATATCAGTTTTCTTAGTAACTGAGCTAGTGACCTTGGCGCCTAAATTTTCAAGCTTTTCAGACAATTGTGAACGTTTATAATTTTGCAAAGTTCCGGTTATAACAATTATTTTATCAGTAAAATGGCTATTTGTTTCATTAGAATTTGAACTACCGATAAAATTCATGTTAATACTTACTGATTTTAGTTCATTTATCAATTTTTTAACATCATCATTGGCAAAATAAGTCACAATACTGTCAGCAATAATTTCACCCATCGTATTAACTTCTAGAATTTCTTCCTTAGAAGCTGACATTAAATTGTCCAAACTACCAAAATTCTCAGCCAAAATTCGGCCGGCTTTGGCACCAACGTGTCTGATTCCGAGACCAAAGATCAATCGTTCTACAGAATTACTCTTGGAATTATCAATTGCCATCAACAAGTTGTTAATTGATTTCTCTTTGAAACCATCCAATGTGGCTAAATCATCAGCCGTCAATTTGTAAATATCAGCGACATCTTTGACTAATTCTTTTGTGTAGAGTTGTTCGATAATCTTAGGTCCTAAACCATCAATATTCATCGCATTTCGAGAAGCAAAGTGCGTCAATTGTTCTTTGACTTGAGCCGGACATTTAGGATTGATGCAGCGCAATGCTACTTCATCTTCCAAGTGGATCAATTCGGACCCACAATAAGGACAATTGGTTGGAATAACTGCTGGAACTGAATCAGCTGGACGTTTCTTCAAAACTACTTGTGAAACCTCAGGTATGATATCACCTGCTTTGTGCAAAAGTACAGTATCGCCGATGCGAACATCTTTTTGACGAATCATATCTTCATTATGCAAAGTTGCTCTTGAAACAGTTGTTCCTGCTAATTGCACCGGATCCATCACTGCTGTAGGTGTCAAAACCCCCGTTCGACCAATCGTCCAAGTAATATCACGGACAACTGTTTCCGATTGTTCTGGTGGAAATTTATAAGCAATTTCCCAACGTGGCACTTTGACGGTATTTCCAAGTTGTTGTTGTAAAGCTAAATCGTCAACTTTCAAAACAACCCCATCGATACCGTAATCTAAGTCGTCACGAACTTCACCATAATGTTCGATAAAGTTTTGCACACCTTTTAAACCGGTCGTTACTTGAGCAGTGGGATTAACGTTAAATCCTAATTCTTTTAATGTTTCCAAAGCCTGATGTTGCGTTGTAACGTTCATACCATCAAAAGTTACGATCGTATACATGAACGTATCGAGCTTTCTAGAAGCAGTGATCTTAGGATCTAATTGGCGCAAACTACCGGCGGCCGCATTTCTAGGGTTAGCAAAAACTTGTTGACCTTCATTTTCACGTTCTTGATTTAAACGCAAAAATTCTTTTTTCGACATGAAACATTCGCCACGAACTTCAATTGAAAGTGGACGACTGAGCTTTTGCGGGATATCTTTGATAGTTTTGACATTTTCTGTCACATTTTCGCCGATTGTTCCGTTACCACGGGTTGAACCTTGAACTAAGATACCATTTTCATAAATTAATGACAGTGATAAACCATCAATTTTTAATTCAACATTATAATCAACTTCATGTCCAACATTTTTTTCAATTCGGTCATTAAATTCCGCCAATTCTTCTTCAGAAAAGACATCTCCCATTGAAAGCATTGGAATATCATGAATTACTTTATTGAAATCGGGTAAAGTCACATCACCAACTTGTTGCGAAGGTGAATCTGGAGTTACTAATTCCGGATACATTTGTTCTATTTCTAATAAACGATTGTATAACTTATCGTAGACGTTATCTTCTACGACCGGCGCATCTTTAGTGTAATAAGCATCACGCCAACTATTGAGTTGGGGACGGATTTTGTCTAATTCTTGACTAGCTTGTTCTTTAGTTAAATCAGCCATGCTTTCACCTCTTAGTCAGTAACTTTTTTAATTGGAGCATATTCTGCTAATAGACGTTTAACGCCTTCACTCTTGAATGCCACATCCAATTCAGCATTATTGCCAGAACCATTGACTTTAACGACGGTTCCTTGGCCCCACTTCTTATGTTCAACTTTATCGCCAACATTCCAAGTGAGTTTTTCAGCACCTGAAGCTCCTTTAGATTTCAAAGTTGGTGATTGATAAGTTGGAGTTGTGGCCATACGACGACGGTTCTTGCTGAATGGATATTTCTCTTTCTTAGCACCAGCAAGATTGCCAGCAACTGGATTAACTGGTTCAATGGCATCTTCTTGAATTTCATTAACAAATCTTGAAGTTGGATTACTTTGAACACGACCATATAACATTCGACTAATAGCATTAGTGATGTATAAGCGTTTTTCAGCACGAGTAATTCCCACATAAGCTAAGCGACGTTCTTCTTCTAGATCGTCTTCTTTCAACAATGAACGTCCTAATGGGAAAATTCCTTCTTCCATACCAACCAAGAAGACGACTGGAAATTCCAACCCTTTAGCAGCATGCAAAGTCATCAAAGTTACTTCTTGTTGATCTTCTTCAACCTCATCTTGATCACTGACCAATGATAGTTCAGTTAAGAAAGTCGTCAAACGAGTCTCATCAACGTCAACATCTGGTTCATAACTTTGGTCAAATTGAGTTGTAACTGTCAAAAGTTCTTCGATATTTTCTACTCGAGCTTGAGATTCGAGATTGTTTTGTTTCTTCAATTCTTCAACGTAACCCGAATCTTCTAATAAATGATCCATCAAAACTGTCATTGATTGGTCTTCAGACAATTTAGTCAGGTTATCAATTACTTTGGCAAATTCACCAATTGTTTTACGAGGTTTAGCTGCTAGTGGCGACAATTCAATATTTTCAGCCGCTTCTAACAATGACCAATTGTGCTCATCAGCGAAAGTTTGCAATTTTTCAATCGTACCTGGTCCAATTCCACGTTTAGGACTGTTGATAACACGTTGAAAACTCATTGAATCATCGTGATTAGCAATCAAACGTAAATATGCCAAGATATCTTTGATTTCTTTACGGTCATAGAACTTATGTCCGCCAATAATCTTGTAAGGAATATTAGCCTTCATAAGCTTATCTTCAAAGTTACGTGATTGAGCATTAGTTCTGTACAAAACGGCAAAATCACCGTAATTATAGCCTTGTAACAATAAATCTTTGATCTGGTCAATTACGTACAAAGCTTCGTCAGTATCACTTTGACCACGATAAAATTTGATCTTGTCCCCTTCAGAGTTATCAGTCCACAATTCCTTAGGCTTACGATTGGAGTTATTGTTGATAACCTCGTTAGCGGCCTTCAAAATGACCTTAGTTGAACGATAATTTTGTTCCAATTTAATCGTTGTAGCTTCTGGATAGTCTTTTTCAAAGTTCATAATGTTTTGGATGTTAGCACCACGCCAACCGTAAATACTCTGGTCAGCATCACCAACTACACAAACATTACGATATTTTGCACCCAATTGTTTTACTAATTTGTATTGAGCCTCATTAGTATCCTGATATTCATCAACGTGAATGTATTGGAATTTTTCTTGATACTTCTCTAGTACATCAGGATTTTGGTCAAATAGTTCACTCGTTTGCATGATCAAATCGTCAAAATCAAGTGAGTTGTTGCGGTCCATTTCCTTAGCATAAGCATCATAAACTGTCGCAACTGTTTGTTCATAAGGAGTTGCAGCAACCTTAGCGTATTCAGCTGGGGTTTGTAATTCATTCTTAGCATTACTGATAGTTCCTAAAAGAGCTCTAGGATCATAACGCTTAGGATCAAGATTCATCTTCACCAAGATTTGTTTCATCAAAGTTCTTTGTTCACTAGGGTCAGCAATCGTAAATGTCTTAGGCTTCCCCATCTTGTCGATATCTCTTCTTAAAATTCTTACACAAAGAGAGTGGAAAGTTGAAACCCAAACGTCGCCTGCTGATTCATTGAGTAATTTACCAATTCTTTCCTTCATTTCCTTAGCGGCCTTGTTAGTAAAAGTAATAGCTAGGACGTGCCAAGGCATGACATTTTTTTCTTCAATCAAATAGGCCACACGATGAGTCAAAACACGTGTCTTACCTGAACCGGCACCCGCCATGATCAAAAGTGGTCCTTCTGTTGCCTTAACTGCTTTTTGTTGTTCTGGGTTAAGACCTGTTAGCATTGTATTGTCCAATTTATAACTCCCTCAAATCTTTGTGTAAAAAAATTAGTTGTACTTAAAAATAGCTGTTTATATTGTAGCAAATTTTTATCTTCAGAGCTAAAAACCATACTTAAACATTAATGATAGTTTTTAGGTATTTTAACCCTTAACTCTGTCAAAAAATTTTGTTCATTCTCATAGTGATACTCATCAACTATTGATACTTCATAAACTTCTGTTGGAATGGTACCAAATTTATGTAGGAACGCCGAGAACAATTTTTGATAATACGACAAATATTTAGTTCTATCCCAAAGAAAAGATATGCATAAATATTGTCCAGAAAGCATGTATGTCAATAATTCTTCAGCTTCGTCAATTCTTGATGAAAAAACTCTTGTAAAAATACTATCGTATTCAATTTCAGTTAAATCATTATACTCTTTTAATGGATATGAAAAACCATATTGTAAGTTAGCCATCGTCTTATTTTGTAATAATATATTTTCTAATCGACTCACTTCTGCATCGGGATGGCTGAGTGGGGTTATTTTAGTTATCGGCTTTATTTGAATTATTAATTCTTGCGGAATAGCTCTTTGATAAACAATTTCCTGAGAAAATTTTTGAATTTCGTTTAATTGTTGAAACTGTAATTGCTGACCTCGAATTAATTCTTTAGTTCTTTGTAAGTTTTGAATTTTATTTTCGATCTCTAACTCCTGTTGATTCCAAAATTCAACTAAACGCTCACTGTCTAAAGTTAAAACTTGCTTGATTTCTTTGAGCGATGATCCTGTATGTTGTAGATATTTAATGATATTAATTCTAAAAACTTGGTTAATATCATAATATCGATAGCCATTTTTTGTATCTCTTATAGCTGGTTTGATTAAATCTATTTTGTCATAGTATCTCAAAGTTTGAATACTAACATTACAAATATTCGCCATCTTACCAATTGATAATTTTTCCATTTTACACCTTGACCCTATTCTAACTATAGACTTTATCATAGATTGCATTAAAGAAAAAAGCGAGGTCATACAATGAACAAAACTATTAGACTAACTGTTCCTGATTGGCAAGCTGGTAATAATCCACTTTATTATTTAGGATCACAATTATTAACTGCCTTAGTACCAAATAATCCTAATCAAAAAATTTTTACAGTTCCAATCACAGCTCCTAATGAAGATAATACTAATTTAACAAGGGAAAACGGGGTTACTGCCCAATCAATTGTTAAGAAAAATTTGCAAGAAACTATGAAGATCTTAAATAACGAACAACCTGACAAAGTAATTACCTTAGGTGGTAATTGTTTAGTATCACAAGCTCCATTTGACTACTTACATAATAAATATCAAGGTCATGTCGGTATCCTTTGGATTGATGCTCACCCAGACATATCAACACCAAAGATTTTTCCTAATGAACATGCTATGGTCTTAGGAAATTTGATTCACCAAGGAGATAAAGAATTAGAAAAATTAGTTGAACACCCCTTCTCCCCTAAAGAAATCATGTACGTTGGCTTACAAAAACCCACCGCTGATGAAAACAAGATTTTACCTGATTTAGGAATCAACTATCAAACTCAAAATAAAATTGATTTTGATAAAATTCAAACTTGGATTAACGAAAATAATTTTACAAAGGTTTTAATTCATTTGGATCTAGATGCTTTAGATCCAAAATTATTCCATGAGCAATATTTTGATCAACCTGGCGTTACTAGTTATAACGTTTCACATGGGGCACTGAATCCCAATGAAATAATGAAATTGTTAAATGATTTGTCTGATAAAACAGTCGGTTTAACAATTGCAGAGTATTTACCTTGGAGCGCCTTACAACTTAAAGAAATAATGCAAAGCAGTAAAATATTTGATTAATTAAAAAATAATAATCCACATTAACCAAAATAAGGTTAATGTGGATTATTATTTTTATTCTAAACCAACACGCTTAAAGATTTCATCAACATTTCTCAAATGCCAGTGATAATCAAAAGCATCATCAAGATCAGCATCAGAAAGTTTGTCAGTCACACGTGTATCATTTTCAAGCATCGTTCTGAAGTCTTTCTTTTCATCCCAAGCTTTGGCAGTCATTGGCTGAACAATGTCATAAGCTTGTTCACGAGAATAACCAGCTTCAACTAACTTCAACAAGACACGTTGTGAGTAAATCAAACCGTGAGTGATGTTCATATCTTCAATCATCTTATCTGGAAAGACTGTTAGATCTTTTGTGATCTTAGTAAATCTTCTCAAAATGTAATCTAACAATTCAGTTGTATCAGGAATGATGACACGTTCAGCTGAAGAATGTGAAATATCACGTTCATGCCACAATGGCACATCTTCTAGGGCTGTAAAGGCATGTCCTCTGATTACTCGAGCTAAACCTGTAACATTTTCTGAACCGATTGGGTTACGTTTGTGTGGCATAGCACTTGAACCTTTTTGTCCAGCAGCAAAGAATTCTTCAGCTTCCCTAACTTCAGTTCTTTGCAAATGACGAACTTCTAGAGCAAAACGTTCAATTGATGTGGCAATCAAAGCCATTGTTTGGATGTATTCAGCGTGAAGATCTCTTGGAAGAACTTGAGTTGAGATTTCTTGAGCACGAATACCCAATTTATCACAAACAAATTTTTCAACACTAGTTGGCACATTAGCGTAACTACCAACCGCACCACTGATTTTACCTGCTTCAACACCTTTAGCTGCATGGTCGAATCTTTCGATATCACGTTTGATTTCTGAGTACCAGTTAGCTAATACCAAACCAAAAGTAGTAGGTTCAGCGTGAACGCCGTGAGTACGACCAATCATTGGTGTATCTTTGTACTTCAAAGCTTTTTGTTTAACTACTTCGAGAAATTCATTCAAATCTTCACGAATAATATCATTAGCTTGTTTCATCAAGTAACCATAGGCTGTATCAACAACATCAGTTGAAGTTAAGCCGAAGTGGACCCATTTTCTTTCTGGTCCTAAGTAACGTGAAACATCTCTAGTAAAAGCAACTACGTCATGCTTAGTTTGCTTTTCGATTTCAGCAATTTCTGAAACATCAAACTTAGCATTTTGAGCAATCAACTTTGCATCTTCAGCAGGAATTTCTCCTAGTTTGCTCCAACCTTCTACAGCTGCGATTTCTACTTCGAGCCAAGCTTGAAATCTATTTTGGTCCGTCCAAATTGGTTTCATTTGTTTAGTTACATATCTATCAATCATGAATTATTCTACTCTCCAAATATTAGTTGTTAAGATATCATTCTTTAATTCTTCGACATCGTCAGAAAAAATTGAAATATAACCGACATCCCTATCGGCTTGATTCTTAGCTTTAAAACCTGTGTAATAGTTAAATTTCCATTGTGCTTTTTCCTGAAGTAGATCCAAACTCTGTGGCAAGTTACCTTCAATAATCTTTAAGGTAGCCGCATTGACCATTGGAAAAATTTCAGGAATGGGCCAATCACAAATCGCTCTGATATGTAATTCAAATTGAGAAATGCCCGTTGCTTCTTGATAAACATTAGCCGAATAATTGATTCCTGGGAAAATTCGTTTGACGTACAAAACCCCGGATTGAGATAGGATGAAACCTATGCCAAAGACTCCCACGTAATCAACATTTTCAGCCACCATTAAGGCAACTCTTTGCATTTCTGCTTCCACATCGGGATTATTCTTCTTGTAAATGAAAGAACTCATCAAATGCGTACCATCATATATTTCTCGAATCATCGGAAAAGTATGGATTTTTTTATCTTTACTCTTGCTTACCATAATTGAATACTCAGCTTTGGTATCGATCCAAGCTTCCAAAATGTAAGTCCCATCTTGGAGTAGTTTTTGTACTTGCTCAACATCTTCAGCGTTGTACAAAATATGGCGTTTTAAGATAGTTTGATTCTTTTGAATCGGTTTTAATGCACATGGAAAACCAATTTCCTCGACGGCTTTTTTTATATCATTGACCGTAACGATTGAAAAGAACGGTGGAACGTTAATATTCAAATCGTTTAAAAAGGTTCTTTCGATATACCGATCTTGGGCAATGCCTAACAAATCAGCTCCTTGAACCACATTGAAGTCTTCTGACAATTTTTTCAAAAGCGTACTGTCGAAATTCTCATCCATGTACAAAAGAAGGTCACTTCTACGGCCCAATTCACTTAGATTTTCAAGGTTCTCTAAAGTTCCAACCAAAAAACTGTCCGCAGCTTGTGTCGCAATATCTTTTTCCTCAGCCGTTAAAAGCATAGTCCTAAAGCCCATTCTCTTAGCTTCCAATTCAAATATATAAGTTTCACTGCCGCCGCCAATTATTCCTAAAGTCTTACCGGGCGCAATAAAAGTCATAATTCCACCTTCCTATTACTAATCCTCTTCGTCTTGGAAGACTACTTGACCATTTTCAAAAGCCTTGATACGTGCCAATGAATAAATTGGAATTCCTGATTTATCAATCATTTGTCTTCCCTTTTGGAAGGACTTTTCAATCACAATACCAATTCCAGCCAAAGTTGCGCCGGCATCTTCAATGATCGTATCCAATCCATTAACAGCTTGTCCATTAGCCAAAAAATCATCGATAATCAAAACAGTATCGTCCTTTGACAAATAACGTTTATCGATACTGATGTGATTAGAAGTCTTCTTAGTAAATGAATAAACTTCTGACGTATACAAGTCATCAGTTAAAGTAACTGATTTGTGCTTTCTAGCAAAAACAACTGGTACCTCAAACTTCAATCCAGTCATAACTGCGGGTGCGATACCTGAAGATTCCACTGTCAAAATCTTATTGATACCAGCATCTTTAAAATGGTTGTAAAATTCTTCACCCATTTTTTCCATTAACATTGGGTCAACTTGATGGTTTAAAAAACTATCAACTTTAAGCACATCTTTGCCTAAAACTCGACCATCTTTTCTGATTCTTTCTTCTAGTTCCTTCATTACGTTCTCCCCTATTTAATAGAATAATTAGAGTCTATCATACTTTGATTTTTACTTGATACCTTGATCGTATTTTTTTAGATTATATTTCTGTATAATCCGAATAATTTTACTTGTGTAACCAGGATCAGTCGCATATCCATCAGTTTGCAAAGCAACTGCCGCATCAATATAATTCTTCGATTGGATGACTTGCTTATATTGCTGCGAATTCCACGAGGTACCGTTCACTAATAATTTTGTATGATCTTTCATCGACTCACGAAAATCCGAATAAACTCGAAAACGTCCGTTGATAGTTATCCATTGACCGTTAGTATATTCTTTCGTCTGCAAAACCTTAGTATTATTAGGATCTTCACCCTTAATACCAAAATAATTATTGTACTGACTAGCTAACGTACTAGTACCCCAATCACTTTCCAAAATCGCCTGAGCAATTGTAATACTAGGTAAAACACCATATTCTTGACCTAATTCAACCGCATATGGAGCGACTTTTTTAACGAAAGAATTGTGTTCTTGTTGGACCATTTCAACCTTTGTTTCGTTTTGATGATGGACATATCCTCTGTATCCAAAAAAGCTGATTACAAAAACAGCGACGATGGCTAACAAAATAAAAGTTGTATTATTATTTTTTCTGCTTCGTTTGCGCCGATAACTCTTGTGCGCTGTATATCTTCTCTTTTGTGGCAATTGATCTATCCCTTTTAAGTTTATTAACTCTAATTATAGCCGATAACTTTGAACTTTTTATGATTTGAAAAAGAATTTTAAAAATGTCTTAGACTATCGAGTTTTAAGCCTTGCCATTTTGTATACACGATCCACAATATCAAAGCTACAACTTCTAAAATAGCGCAGAACAAGAAGATACTTTTATAACCTAATCCTGTGGCAATCACAGCCGCAAGCATTGGACCAAAAACATTCCCAAACGACTGTGCGGATTGATTATAACTGAAAATCCGTCCAAATATTTGTTTCGGTACATTTTGTACAGTTAGAACCTGAATCGATGGGATTAAAGCTGCATCAGAAATCCCCAAAATAAATCTCAAAGCAACTAATTCCCAAACATTTTGTACCCAACTAGTCAAAACTAAACTAACGATAGCTAAGAGCAAAAAAAGTATCATACTTTTTAAAGCCCCCATCTTATCAATCAGAGAACCGACAATTCCAGCCATTAAAATTGTTGCCAAACCTGGAGCAGCTGACACGATACCAGTGATGAGAACCAGATTAGAGCTGTTAGAATCAAGCTCTCGGACTAATAAACTAATCATCGGTATAATTGCATTAGTCGTCGCTTGAATGGCTAAGAGCGAGTAAAACAAGGCTAAAAAGAATGGCCAACCAATTTTCTTCATTAAAGGTAGAACCGGCTGTAACTTTTCTTTCGTAATTGGTACAAAATTTTCTTCAACACCGAATAACGTTGTTAAAAAAACCAATCCCATTAAAAAACTCGTTAAAAAGAACGCCCCTCGATAGCCAACTGCTGTTGCTAAAAAACTACCTAGCAAAGGACCTATCAAGGTTCCTGTGATACTGCCAGTTACCAATTTGCTCATTACTCGACCTTGCATGCCCTGTGGTGCAGAAACTGACATCAAAGCATTAGCATTATTGATATACCCTGAGAAAGCTCCTTGTAATGCTCGAAAGAATAATAAAAACCACACATTCGGCGACAAACCAATCATAAAAATCGTTATCGTCATTACCCCAGAGGCCCTGAGACACATCAATTTTCGACCTTTTAGATCAGCTAATCGCCCCCAGAGTGGTGAAACGAAAGCCTTCATTAAATAAGTCAGAGAAAAAGCCGCTGCTCCTAAAAAATTCAGTTGCGTTTGAGTAAAATCACCTAACGTATCAATAAATAAGACAACAAAAGGCAATGTCATCGCATTGCCCATATCAGTAATAAAACTACCAAACCATAAAATTTTAAAATTCTTTTGCCAAGCTTTTTGCATATCGACCCCCACAATGTTGAGTCTTAAGCATAAACTACTAATGTTTAGTTACTGTAAAGTTTATGTAAATTATCGTAGGAGGCAAAAAAAAGAGCATTAAAAAAAGCCAACTCATACGAGTTGACTTTTGCTCAAAGTTTATTAATTAGTCCTTAACAACGTTTGAAGCTTGTGGGCCACGATCTGAATCTTCGATATCGAAAGTTACAGATTGACCTTCTTCAAGTGTCTTGTAACCGTCACCTTGGATTGCTGAGAAGTGAACAAATACGTCACTACCATCTTCGCGTGTAATAAAACCATAGCCTTTTTCTGCGTTAAACCATTTAACTGTTCCGTGTTCCATCAGACTATTCCTCCTGATAACTAAATATTTTTTGTGCATTATTTCGTGGTACATCATGGAAGAAAGTCTAAAATACGAAACATTCAAACCATTCGAACCATTCACCATTCAAAAATACAACTATTATATTAACATGTTTGACCAATTATTACAATGAACTTAGAGTAAAGTTTCGTTTACAAATACTTAAATTTCAACATCTTTGACATAAGGAATTGAATTCTGAGCACCTTGAGTTTGAACTGTAATAGAAGATGCTTTACTAGCAAATTTCATCGCTTCCTCGATATTACTTAAATCTGGATCTAACTTAGAAGCTAGATATCCGATAAATGTATCACCGGCAGCTGTTGTATCAACAGTGTTAACTTTATAGGCATTAACGAAACCACTCTTTTCAGATTGTGAATAAAATGATCCATTAGCACCGACGGTTATTATAACATTCTTTACACCCATTGCGTGCATTTTTTTTGCAGCCTGAGCCATTGAAGGTTCATCAACAACTTCAATTCCTGTGATTGCCTGAGCTTCTGTTTCGTTAGGAACAATGATATCAGTGAGTTTCAACAACTCTTCGGGAATATTTTGTTTAGCTGGAGCAGGATTTAAAATAGTTAAAACATTATTTTCTTTAGCAATTTTAAAAGCTTCCGTTGATGCTTCAAGTGGTGTTTCAAACTCAGTAATCAAGCAATCAGCTGATTTGATTGTTTCAGAAGCATTTCTAATATCTTCGACTGTAATTGTCTGGTTAGCTCCACCGTAAATTAAAATACTATTTTGACCATTGTCATCTAATAAAATATAAGCTTTACCAGTACCTGCTACATTATCTTCAGTAACATTTTGGATATTTAAACCATCCGACTTAAAAGTATCAATCATAAAATCAGCCGCATGATCTTTTCCAATCTTAGCGATAAATGATGTCTCTGCCCCTGCACGAACGGCCGCAATCGCTTGATTAGCACCTTTTCCACCGCCAGCAATGGAACGACCGTGCATTGCCATTGTTTCACCAGGTAAAGGTAAACGAGCAATATTTAAAATAGTATCTATATTAATTGAACCTAATACAACAATTTTCTTCATATTAAAACCTCTCTAAAAGACAACTCCACTTTCAAGTAAGATATTTGAATATGGTGTTTCCTCTCCTGTTCGAATGAACGCTTTAGTGTCGCTCAAGTCTTTCTTCATTTCTTCATGAGGAATAAACTCAATTGGTGTATCGCCGATAGCTTTTTTCACAGCAGCCAATTGTTCTGGATTTTGAACTTTGATTTCTTCGGCCAAATAAACTTTTTGTACCTCTAATTCACTCAAGACATTTTCTAGGACTTGCATGAAACTAGGTAAGCCTGCTTCAACTGCCAAATCGATTTTTTCAGTATCTGCTGGAACTGGCATCCCGGCATCACCAATTCCAATCGTGTCAAAATGGCCCATTTGAGCGATGACACGTGAAATATTAGAGTTGATTACTCTTGTTTTTTTCATGAAATTTTCACCTTTTCTGTAATCGTTTGCAAAATTAATCTTAACATGCACAATTATCTACGTAAATATTTTATCAATATGACATATCTAGTAGCAAGTATAGATTTTTTGTTGCTAGAAAACCGAAATGAATATATCCTAGTAAAAGATACTTCGAGAGGACACACTATGACAAGAACAGCTAAACTAAGTTTTTATTTCATCATTTTCATTATCTTCGGTCTGATTGGCCTGTGGATGCCACTACTTGGCGATGACTTGCATTGGGGTACTTACTTCGGTAGCAACTATTTCCCTCAAGGCATCTTCCTAAAATACGATGGACGTTATTTAGGAGATTTACTAGTTATTTCTATTACTAAGATCAAGCCACTGTCATTTATCGCTTATGGAACTTTCATGACTTTGATCGTCTTTTTAGTTCAAAAAATCAGAGATCAGATCAAAACACCTAAATCTTTAGGATTAGTTTCTTCATCTTTAATGACAATTGCCATCTTAATAACTCCAAAAGTTATTTTTAAACAAATTCTAGGTTGGCACGCAGGATTTGCCAACTATGTACCATCAGTTGTTTTTCCATTATTCATGCTTTACTTAGTCTTAAAAAATTACGACAAAGAGATTCATTATTATCGAACCGTAGTTATTTTAATTTTTCTAGCTTCAATTATGGCTCAATTTTTTGCCGAACATGTAACGCTTTTAAACTGTTTTAATAGTGTTTTAGTTTGGATTTTCTTGAGAAAACACTTTGGAACTGAATTCAAAAAAATCCTCAATTGGATTCTTTTAGGAAATATTATCGGTGCCTTTTTCATGTTTATCAACGGTGCCTACTTAAAGATTTTATTTGGAAAAGATTCTTATCGTTCAGTTTCTGGTTCAGCCAATTCTGACACGATGTTCAACTATTTAAAAACGCAATTTACACCCAAAACTCTGATTACTGTTGGAATTCTACTATTATTATTCAGTATCATCGTTATCTTGTATTCTTACAAAATGAGAAACATCAAATTAAGAATCGCTAACCTTTTTCTACTAGTATCCGGGTTCGTTGTTATTGCACCATTTTTGGTCGTTTCACCTTTTGGTTCCAGATGTATGTTTGCAACTTATGCGCTCTTCTCTACTATAGTAGTAATCAATATTGATTTACTGACTGATGCTTATGAGAAGTACATTTTCCCAGTCTTTGCCTTGATTGCTTTAGTATTGGGTGCACGAATGGATTTAATTGCCAGAAATTATGGTAAAACCTTTGATATGCAAATTGAATATTCAGAATACCAAAATACTATTGATAGTAAGAATCAGTACTATTTGCAATATCAGGATACTCACTATATTTGGCTAACAACTCTGATTCAAGATGATCCTAATTTTGCCGAGCTATATGTCAAAAACAATAATAGAAATAAAATTCCTATCAACTATTACGATTGGGTCGATGTTCAAGATCAACTTCAGAATAAGCATTTTGCCAATCGCGACGATTATATGAAAGCTTTCAACAAAGGTATTTTAGAGAAAGTTAAATTAATTCAACAAAAACAACAAAAGTAATAACAAAAAAGCCTCTACATCAATTTGTAGAGGTTATTTTGTTGCCCTTATTTAACTTGAACCACATCTAAAGTATCGGCTGGAATCCATTCATCGGTGGCGACACGATACATTTTGACGTTATCGATTTTGGCATAACTATCAGTTCTCCAACTAGTTTTAGTTGGTAAACTTTTATCTA
>ERZ833963.1207-NODE-1207-length-32262-cov-32.167603_pt1 | contig 32262 bp, 32 predicted proteins | sample MGYA00519693_ERZ833963 | MGnify/ENA primary metagenome ERZ833963 (study PRJEB31850, sample SAMEA3708748) | human gut metagenome | biome: human gut; feature: human-associated habitat; material: faeces | place: China | collected 2014 ... | reverse complement strand
AGAGTGGCCGCAAGTACATCACCTACACCACGCCGGACGGACTAAAATGCCGTGATAACAAATTACACGAAGAAAAGTATTGCAAGGAGGCCATGGAGCATGAATTCAGAATACGGGCAAAACTCGTTCAAAGAAAATTCTATCGAGCAGAGGAAACCGATGGAGGAATTGAAACGGATGAATCAGCCGAGCAGCGCACCAGAAAATACACCGCCGCAGATGATGCAGCCCATCGTGATCCAGTGCGATCTGCCGCAGGCGATGAACAAGCTGACGGAGCAGGCAGACGGAATAAACTGGGAGCTGGAGGAAATTCGGAATATGTTGCCGGAATTGAAAACGCGCATCGACCTGACGCCGGTGCAGAAGTCGCTCACAGAGATGCAGAGATCGCTGACCGAGATGAACAAACTGCTGGAACGGGTTGGGAATCTGAGCGAGAAGTATTCCTCCAAGTGGATCGACTGGCTTCCGGACTTCAGCCTGCTGGTGGCCCTCAAGTGGATCATGCTGGTGACACTGCTCGGTTCGGTGACGCTGGTGGGGTGGTATGGCGCGGTAGCGATCCGCGGCTTGTTCCTCTGATGCCTGCCGTGGCCGGGCTGGCTGCCGCGGGGACATTGATGGACGAGGATGAGGACGCCGAGGAAAAGCGGCGGCGCATGGAGGCGAAGATCGCCGCCGAAAACCTCGGCGCGGTGATCGGCTTCGCCGCAGGCGCGGCTATGGCTGTGAAAGAAAAATTGGATGAGCAGGCTGTGCAAGAAAAACAGCAGCAAACCATGGGAGGGTTCTAAAAATGGCAAGCATCAAGCAACTGGACGAGCGGCGATATAAGATCACCGTCAGCAACGGCTACCGACCCAACGGCAAAAAAATCAGCAAGGCAAAGACCATCCAAGTCCCGCCCGGTGTTCCCAAGCGCGGCATCGGGCAGTATGTCGCCCACGCCGCCGAAGAACTGGAGCGCAGCTTCAAGACTGGCTACGCCGAGGACGGCGAGATGACCTTTGAGGAATTCGCCTCCCGCTGGCTGAAGCGGCAGACGAAATATGCCCCCAGCACCATCGCTGCATACCGGCGGATGCTGGAGGTGGTGTATCCCATGATCGGCGGCATCCGCCTCAATAAGCTCCGACCGATGGCGCTGGAAAATATGTTCTCCGAACTGCGTAAGCGCAAGCACCATGGAAAGCACATCAACGAATCCACCGCGCAGCGGTACCTCTCCGTGGTCTCTGCTGTCCTCAGCGATGCTAAACGCAACGAGATCATTCAAACCAACCCCGCCCGTATGATCGACCTGCCCACAACCAATCGCATGGAGCAGCACATTCCCACCGTCCAGGAGGTACAGCGTCTGCTCCAGGCTTTATCCATGGAGCCACGGCACTTCCGTGTGTTCTATCTGCTGGCCATGGCTACTGGCTGCCGCCGGGGCGAGCTGAGCGCTCTGCAATGGTCGGACTTCACCGGCACGCAAAACGGTCTGCTGCTCACCGTCAGCCGCTCCCGCAGCAGCGTTCCCGGCAAGGGCATCGTGGAGGGCAGCACCAAAAACGGCAAGAGCCGTGAAGTCTACCTCTCCTCTGACCTGCGGGGCATCCTCCTCGCCTACAAGCGCCGCAAGCAGATGGAGGCGGACAAGCAGCGCCGCGAGCTCAGTCCCTACCTCTTCACAGATGATCAAGGACAGCTCATCCACCCGGACACCTTCACCAAGCGGCTGCGGAAGATCTATGAAGCCATCGGCTTTCCGCGGGAGTACCACCTGCACACCCTGCGGCACTACTTCGTGAGCTCGCTTCTGCACTGCGGCGTGGACAAGCAGACGGTGGCAGACCTCGTGGGTCATGCGGACACCGGCTTTCTGGAGCGTACCTACTGCCACCCCCAGCAGGCGCAGAAGGAGCAGGCGGCAGACTCCATGCGCACCATGCTCCGCCCGGACGGTGGACAGATCTTCAATCTCGCCGCCGCCTGTTCTCCGAAGCGGCGCAGCGTATGATTGTTGCTTTCGTAGAAATTCATTTTTCCAAGAGAATTGTGATAGCTTTACCGCCGCGCTTGCGGTATGTTGTGCTTGCAAAATAAGCCTCAACTGTACTGAGGATAAATGAAAGAGAGGTCATTTTTATGGCAAGCATACGCAAGCGCGGCAGCAGCTATCTCATCGTGGTCTCCATGGGCTATGACTACAACGGCAAGCGCATCAAGCCCCGGCAGAAAACCGTCCACCCGCCGGAGGAACTGACACCCAGGCAGGTAGAAAAGTGGCTCAACGAGCAGGCAGTCCTCTTTGAGCGGGAATGCCGCCACACGCCGCAGCCCGTCCAGCAGCTCACGCTGGCAAAATACATCGACCTGTGGCTGGCGGACATCGCTCCCGGCAAGCTGGCGAAGTCCACCATCCGCCGCGACCGGCAGGACATCGAGCGTATCCTCCCGGCGCTGGGTCACTACAAGCTCACCGAGCTGCGGCCGGAGCACTTCCGGAATTTCTACGCCGAACTGCGAAAAGTCATCCGTCCCGACACAAAAAAGCCACTCTCCGAGTACACCATTGAGGGCGTGCACGCTACGCTGTGCAGCATCCTCTCTGATGCTGTGGAGGGTGGCTTTCTTTCGCATAATCCGGCGTGGCGCACCTACCGCTACGCCGGGCGCAAGTGTGAAAAGAAGATTGCGGACGAGGAAACGGCGCAGAGGATCATCGCCGTGCTGGAGGGCGAGAGCATCAAGTACGAAACCTACTTCAAGCTCATCATCGCCACGGGGATGCGGCGGGGCGAGTGCTGCGGATTGAAATGGTGTGACATTGATTGGGAGCAGCGTTCCATCCACATCTGCCGCAACGCGGTCAAGGTGACGGACGAGGAGATCTTCGTAAAAGAACCCAAGACCCGCGCGGGTGACCGCTATGTGTACTTCTCAGCCGAGATGGAAAGTCTCCTGCGAGAGTACCGGCAGGAATGTGCATACATCACCGAAACCTATGACCAGCGGCAGCTGACCGCTGATGACTTCCTGTTCCGCCGTCAAGGAACGCAGCTCCCCATGACGCCCACCACCTTCACCTACCGCTTCAAGCTGATCCTCAAGAAGAACGGCCTACTGCAGGAGCTGAACGTCCATTCCCTCCGGCACACCGCCGCCAGTCTGATGATCGCGGGCGGCACGGATGTGGCCACGGTGGCGGGCATCCTCGGCCACAGCCAACCTTCCACCACGCTGAACATCTACACCCACGCTTTCGACAAGAATAAAAAAGCCGCCAGCGCGGGCTTGCAGGGAATGTTGGAGATTTGACATAGGATAGCTCAGTTGGATTGCAAAATGTGCAGTAGTGGTCAAATCAGGTTTCAATTCTCCTAACTTTCCGCATATAAAAACCGTCTCAAACATATCGTTTGAGACGGTTTTTGTAATTGTTCCCGGGTTTTGTTGTCACCGCTGCGCATTGGGCAGTTCGTTCTTCACATACTTCTCCCATACATGCAGGCGGTCGCGCTCGTCGATCTGCCGCAGCACTCTGGCGGGTACACCGGCAGCGATACTGTTGGGTGGGATGTCACGCGTCACCACCGCGCCGGCGGCGATGATGCTTCCCGCTCCGATGGTCACGCCACCGCACACCGTCGCACCGGCGCACAGCCAGCAGTGATCCCCGATGGTGATGGGTTCGGCATACTCCAACGCATGGCAGCCGTTGGGGTAATCTGTATAGGCTCGTTCTTCGGCGATAAACGGATGGTTGGGCGTGGCCAGCGTCACATTGGGTCCAATGAGCACATTGTCCCCCAGCGTAATGGGCGCTACATCCAAAAATACGCTGTTGTAGTTGATGAAACAGTTCCGCCCCACATAGATATTCACGCCGTACTCGCAGTAAAAGGGTGCAAACGCCTCGAAATTCTTCCCTTTTGCGGAGGGGATCAGGCGCTCCAGCGCACGCTGCTTGGTCTTGGTACGCCACAGCGGGAGGCGGTTGAACCGGTCACAGCGGCGCATACCCACCCGGTGCCGCTTGGCAATCTCCGGATCGGTAGGCGTATAGAGACGCCCCGACACCATCCGCTCCCATTCACCGCCCGTCCTGCTCTTATCCATGATCAGTCACTCCTTTATGTGCGCCTGTACCGGTACAGATACAGGGCCGTTTCCAATGCCAATCGCTTCATCGGATCGACCGGATCGGCCTCCAGCAGCAACCATAGCTGCTGGAGCCGGTAACTCACGGTGTTGTAGTGCAGGTGCAGCTCCCGCGCCATCCGGCGCTGGTTGCCCATACAGCGCAGCCAGCTCGCCAGCGTGTCCAGCAGCTCTTGCCGCCGCGGCTCTGGCTGCCGCAGGAGCGTTCCCAGCTGCCGATGGATATAGGCGTCCGTTTCCGCCGGGGAGGATTCCTCCAGCAGCCGTACCACCCCCGCTGGGTCGTCTGTCACGCAGGGTGTTTCCGTTCGCGCCGCCATGCGGAGCGCCGCGCGGGCACTGCGGTCTGCTTTCTGAAAACCCACCGTACCGCCGTAGGGGCGGCTGACGCCGCAGATAACGCCGTGGTCGGCGGCAAAGTCCGCCATCACCCGCCGCAGCGGCATCTCCAGCGCGAACAGGTCGTCCGCCTCCAGCGCCAGCAGAAAGCCATCCTCCGACAGTGCGCCCCACATGTCCGCGCCCAACGCCCGGTAGCGCTCTTCTACCTCGTGCAGCCAAGAGCGCCGCTGCAACTCCGGCGCATCAGCCTGTATCCACATCAGGATATGCGGACATTCCAAATGGATACCGGACTCCGCCGCCTGACGCTCCATCGCTTCGCTCAGCGGCGCGCCAGAGATGAGATGGTGCAGTAATACGGCCAGCTGCCGCTCCTGTTCCGCCGGTATTCGCCGCCGTGCGATCTCGCGGGACACCGCATCGGCCAACTCGGCAAAGCGCATATCGGTCGGCAGTTGGAGCAGCGGCAGTCCCAGTCGGTCAGCCTTCTCCGCCAGCGCCGCCGGCAGGGGGCTGGGCAGGTAGCGCCCCGGCTTGATACCCACGCCGGACAGGCCTTTTTCTGCCGCCGTGGGCAGCAGCGCATCCACGGCCTGCGGATCGTCTGCGATGGCAAAACCAGTGGTGATGAGCAGTTCTCCCTGCGCCAGCCAGCGCGCGTAGTCCGGTGTGTCCGTCAGATTGACACCGCTGACCCTACGGCCAAGTCCCGCCGCGCCGCCGCAGACCGTGCAGCCTGCGAACACAGGCAGGCGCAGCACCTCCTGCAGTGTGGGATAGTCCGCTGTGTGCTGTGATGTCATGGCTTCTGCCCCCCTTGTGATACTATCACAATTTTCATAGAAATGTTCATTTATTTTTGCCAATGGAACAGACCGTCCGTTGTTTTATGATAGCGGTAGTAAAACGAACGGAGGTATATTCCATGGCAAAGCAAATGAAACAGGATACTCCCTTAGTCCCCCGCAAGCGGAGACTGGCCGCGCTGATAGCAGCCACCCGGTGCGCCGGAGAGAAACGTGACACGCTCTCCTGCCATGCCCGCCGCTGCACCGTCTCATCCATGGCGCAGGGTCTGAAGCACTACGCCTGACGCGGCGCACCCCTTCGGCAGACTCCCCCGGCAATATGCCGGGGGATCTGTCCGTTCAGGGTTTTCTGGTTTCCTTCTTCAGCAGGGACGCCGCCGTGATGATGGTCAGTACCGACTCTGTCACCATGCCGGAATACGACCGTACCACAATGACATACACCAGCCACGACAGGCCGCTGGCAATGCCCGCCATCTGTATCACCCGCCGCCTGGTCTGGAAGAACGGCAGTAACGCCGCCAACGATGCCACGATGGGCAGTACCGTCACTGGCGTCTCATAGGTCACCACGGCAATCAGCAGAAATACTGCCACGATGGGTATCGCGGTGACCAGTTTACTCCAGTTGAATTTCTCCTGCAATAGGAAAAGCAGCAGCACGACAATCTGGAAAAAGCTGCACAGTGCGCCGGAGCATGCGTGGAGCAGTGTGTAGTGGATGGCGAAGATCAGGTTGGCCACCACCTGCCACAGCAAGATGGTACGCTTGTCATTCTGCCAATAGCTGAGACCCATGGCGATCAGTGCGCCGAACCCGATGAGTTGGTAAAATATGTTCATCCGTCGTTCCTCCTAATAAAAAACGCCGCACACCCTGTCGGATGCGTGGCGAAAAATGGAGGCGATGCTCCAGAAAAATCCACACTTATTTTGGAGTTTTATTATACCATGGGACAGCCGTATTTGTCAATTGCGGCAAAGGACAACCTCCAAAAGCCATGGGCTTTTGGAGGCGAGTGGTACGCCCGACTGGATTCGAACCAGCGGCCTTTAGAGTCGGAGTCTAACGCTCTATCCATCTGAGCTACGGGCGCATATTTGGTTGTGGGTTTCTGCGATAGTCGTCAAATAGTAGTCAACGACCACCCATTTTTTCTCTGCCGTTCCCGCAAACGCAGGCGTGGCAATGCTTTGCGCCATATCTCAACTGGAAACGCCTGAAATGTCGGAGTCTAACGCTCTATCTATCTGAGCTACGGGCGCATATTTGGTTGTGGGTTTCTGCGATAGTCGTCAAATAGTAGTCAACGACCACGCATTTTTTCTCTGCCATTCCCGCAAACGCAGGTGCGGCAAGGCTTTGCGCCATATCTCAACTGGAGACGCCTGAAATGTCGGAGTCTGTCACTCTATCCAGCTGAGCTACGGGCGCATATGGAGCAGAGGGAGACTTTCCCCCCTTGCGACTAACTTATTATACCATCTTTTTCGGGAATGTAAAGAAGAAAACTGCACAAAAGACAAAAAAGATTGTTAAAAAAGTTGACAACTTGCGATATTTGGAGTACAATTCAGAAAGACGAAAACAAGCGGTAGGGGAAAGTGGGCTGCAGCCCGGCTCCTGCCGCCGGCAAAGAAGAAGGACGCATATGAAAAAACAAAAGGTCTCGGATGCGGTGATCCATCGTCTGCCCCGTTATTACCGCTATCTGGACGAGCTGCATAACAAGGGCGTGGTACGCATTTCCTCCAATTCGCTGGGGCAGAAAATGGACATCACCGCCTCTCAGATCCGGCAGGATCTCAGCTGCTTCGGTGAATTCGGTCAGCAGGGCTACGGCTATAACGTGGCGGAGCTGCGCTCGGAGATCGGCCACATTCTGGGCATCGACTCCGGCTACCGGCTCATTGTGGTGGGAGCGGGCCATCTGGGCCATGCGCTGCTGCAGAACTTCGACTTTCAGAAGGTGGGCTTTCAGGTGGATACCGCCTTCGACGTGTCCCCGGCGCTGATCGGTACCAAGATCCACGATGTGACCATCCGGCCCATGGAGGAGCTGGAACACTATGTGGAGGAGTACCACCCCAACGTGGCGGTGCTGACAGTGCCTCAGAGCGTGGCCCAGCCGCTGGCGGACCGGCTCATTGCCCTGGGAGTGAAGGGCTTCTGGAACTTTACCAATGTGGAGCTCTCCACCCAGACCAAGGGGGTATTCTTCGAGGACATCCACTTTGTGGATACCCTCCTGACCCTCAGCTACCGTATCTCCCGGCCGGAGGAACTCTATTAAGGGGCGGATCATACTATGGAATGAGACCTGCGGGTCCAATTTTCATAGGAGGTCACGTTCTTATGTGCAATCAGAACTCCTGCTTCGGCGGCTGCGGCTGCTGGATCATCATCGCCATCATCATCCTGTGCCTGTTCTGGGGCGGCAACGGCTGCGGCTGCGGCAACACCCAGAATAACAACGGCTGCGGCTGCGGCTGCTGACCGGGCGGCCCCATAGGGGGCAGCGGAACACATGAAAAGGACGCCTCCGGCCACGCCGGGGGCGTCCTTTTGTGCAGAGATCGTACCATCGATGAGCAAGGGGAAAAAGCGCCGGAAGGACACGCTGTCAGGCGTGCTTGCGCTTGCCCGCCGAGAGGATAAAAACAGAACAACGCCGGTGCTTGCTGACAGCAGACACCGGCGTCATTTCATGTTCGGTCGTTACTCACCGAAGTTGTTCTGGATCAGAGATACCAGAGCATCCACGGCTTCCTTTTCATCAGAGCCGTCAGCGATGAGGGTGATGTTGGTTCCCTTCACAATACCCAGGGACAGCACGCCCAGCAGACTCTTGGCGTTGACCCGGCGCTCTTCCTTCTCTACCCAAATGCCGCTCTTGAACTCGTTGGCCTTCTGAATGAAATACGTAGCGGGACGTGCGTGCAGCCCCACCTCATTCTGAACGGTAATTTCCTGCGTATACATCAAACCAGCACTCCTTTATTCGCAGTCTTCAAGCCGACTGCTACACATACTATTATAACGGATAACGGAGAGAAAGCAATATTCAATCCCACAAAAATTTGTGGCGATTGCAGAGAATCCAAGAAAAAATTCGTCGTTCTACACGAAAGCGGCTTATTTCAGCTCCACCACGGTGACACCGGCCTCACCCTCGCCGTAGCGGCCCAGCCGGAAGCTTTTGACGGCCTTGTTACGCTTGAGGATCTCGTGGACGGCCTTTCGCAGAGCACCGGTACCCTTTCCGTGGATGATGGTGACGGTGCCCAGCTTGGCCATGACGGCACTATCCAGATAGTTTTCCACCACGCTCTCGGCCTCCAGCGTCTCATAGCCCCGGATATCCAGCTCCGAGGAGGCACGGGACACGGTGTTCAGGGTGGCGGCGGAGGGACTGGGTGCGGGCTTGGACTTCTTGGGAGCGCCCTCCAGCAGGCGCACCTGCTGGGCCTTGACGGTCATCTTCATGCGGCCCGCCTGCAGCAGCAGGGTGCCGTCGCCGTTGACGGCCAGCACCGTGGCGGCCATCTTCACGCCGGGCAGCTCCACCTGATCGTCCACGGCGATGGGCCGGGGCGGCGTATAGGCAGGCTCCTGCTCCTCGTCCCGCAGGTGCAGCTGCTCCTCCGCCGTTTTCAGATGGTGGCGCACGGCAGCCTTGGCGTCGTTGAGGGCCTGCACGTTGGCCTGCTTCTGCTGCTCCTTCCGCAGCTGATCCAGCTGGGCGAAGATTTCCTCCGCCTGCTGCTGGGCCTGCCGGACGATGCGCTTGGCCTCAGCCTCTCCCTTGGCCCGTGCGCTTTCCTTGCCCTTTTCCATCTGCTCCCGGAAGGTCCGGGCCTTCCGGGCGTCCTCCTCCCGCTGCCGCCACAGTCGGTCGGCCTCGTTCTGGGCCTTCTCCAGCCGCTGGCGCTTCTCCTCCAGCTGGGTCAGCACGTCCTCGAAGCGAACGGAGTCGCTGTCCATCTGGGCCTGTGCCGCCTGAATGACGGACTCATCCAGCCCCAGTCGCCGGGAGATGGCGAAGGCGTTGGACTTTCCGGGGATGCCGATGAGGAGCCGGTAGGTGGGCCGCAGGGTCTGTACGTCGAACTCGCAGCTGGCGTTCTCCACCCCCGCCGTGGTCATGGCGAAGGTTTTCAGCTCGGCATAGTGGGTGGTGGCGGCGATGAGAGCCCCCTGATTCCGGGCCTCCTGAATGATGGCGATGGCCAGAGCCGCACCCTCCACCGGGTCTGTGCCGGCGCCCAGCTCGTCAAACAGCAGCAGACTGTGGTCGTCCACTTCCTTCAGGATCTGGACGATGTTGGACATATGGGCCGAGAAGGTAGACAGGCTCTGCTCGATGCTCTGCTCATCTCCTACGTCCGCCAGCACCCGACGGAACACCCGCACGGCGCTGCCGCCGTCGGCGGGGATGTGCAGGCCGCACTGGGCCATCAGGCTCAGCAGTCCAATGGTTTTCAGGGTCACGGTTTTGCCGCCGGTGTTGGGGCCGGTGATGACCAGGGTGTCGAACTGCTCGCCCAGCTCCACGGTGATCGGCACCGCCTTGGCCTGATCCAGCAGAGGGTGCCGGGCCCGGCGCAGGGTGATGCCGCCCCGGCGGCGCACCTCCGGGCGGCTGGCGTTGAGCTGATAGCTCAGCTGCGCCCGTGCAAAGATCACATCCAGCTGCACCAGAATATCGTAGTCCCAGAGGATGTTCTCCATCTGGCCGGCGCACTCAGCAGAGAGCTGGCGCAGGATACGGTCGATCTCCTTCTGCTCACGGGCCTCCAGCTCCTTGAGCTCGTTGTTGGCCTGCACCACGCCCATAGGCTCCACGAATAGCGTGGCGCCGGAGGAGGAGATGTCGTGGACCAGACCCGGCAGACTGCCCTTGCACTCGGCCTTCACCGGCACCACGAAGCGGCCGTCCCGCTGGGTGATGAGGGCCTCCTGCAGGACCTTGGCATAGGAGGGGGAGGAGATGATGCGCTGCAGAATCTGCCGGCCCTTGGTGGCCGCCAGCCGCATTTTCCGGCGGATGTCTGCCAGCTCGCTGCTGGCGGTGTCAGCGATGGTCTCCTCGTCCAGAATGGCGGAGCGTATCTTATCCTCCAGATAGCGGTTGGTGTGCAGGGAGGAGAACAGCCGGTCCAGCACCGTGGCCTCCCCCTGCCGCTGGGCGTCGTATTCGCTGACCCGGCGGCTGGCGGTCAGTACGCCTGCCACATCCAGCAGTTCACGGGTGTTCAGCATACCGCCGTGGTCGGCACGGGTCAGGGCGGCGGATACATCCTTGACCCCGGAGAAGGAGGGGCTGCCGTGGAGACCCAGCCGCTCCTTGGCGGCGTCGGTCTCATCCAGCAGATGCAGCACCTCCTGCGTGTCCGTGGCGGGAGTCAGGCGCAGGCACCGCTCCTTGGCGGCGTCGCTGACCGCCTTGGCCGCCAGCTTTTCCAGCACCGCCGGGAGCTCCAGCGTGCGGATGGATTTTTCAAATAAGTCAGTCATATGTAGGTTCCTCTTGCGGCAAAATGGATTTATAGTAGTCCAGCGTCCGGAAGCTGCGCTCCAGCTGGGCGGTGACATAGACCTCCGCCGCCTGCCCCAGCTGGCGCAGGGCGGGGGTGTCCAGCGTGAAGCTGTAAAGCTTCTTATCCGGGCAGTACAGCACGTGGCGCAGGGCCGCCAGAGCGGCGGGGGACAGGGGCATGGCCAGCCCGCCCTTTTCCCGGCAGGCGGCGCAGCATACCACCCCGTGGACGGCGTCCAGCACCGGATTCTCAGGCTCCGGCCGCCCGCACACGGCGCAGCCGTCCGCCAGAGGCTCGAAGCCCGACAGCGCCATGAGCCGCAGCTCGAAGGCGGGCTTTACCAGCTGGGGCGGCTTATGCAGGACACTGAGGGCGTACAGGGCGTTCAGCAGCAGCCGCAGCAGCTGCGACGTGTCCTCCCCCTGTGCCGTGGCATCCATCAGATCGGCCAGATAGGAGGCAAGGCTCAGAGCCACGAAGTCCGTCCGCAGGCCGGTGAACAGCTCCAGCGTCTCCGCCTCGTCCAGCATGAACCACTGACCCTTTTCGTAGATGGTCAGCTCCGAATAGGCCAGCAACTGACACGCCGCCGCCAGACGGCTGTTTTTCCGCCGGGCGCCCCGTGCAATGAGGGAGATCTTCCCCCGATCCGGGGTCAGCACCGTCAGAATTTTGTCCGTCTCCCTGGTCACGGTTTCCCGCAGCACCAGTCCGGCGGTGACGATGGGTTGGTTTGGCATGATTCCTCCTCCCACCGGTGCAGCAGATACAGCTCCGGCGCTCCGGTCTCCAGAAAAAGATTCCAGTAATCGCACATGATCTCCACCCCCGGCATTAGCTTGCCGCCGCCGGGGCGAAACATGAGTGGTAAGTTTTAGGGTCGGTTCATGCTTCTAACGGGAATTACTGTTCGTTGTAGCCCTGTGAACGAATGAAATTCACATTGTCCCGCCAGTTTTCCTTGACCTTCACCCACGTTTCCAGATAGACCTTGGTACCCATGAACTTCTCGATATCCTGCCGGGCCAGCGTGCTGATGCGCTTGAGCATATCCCCGTGCTTGCCGATGATGATGCCCTTGTGGCTGGCCTTTTCACAGTAGATGGTCACGTCCAGATCGATGATGCCGGAGTCCTCCCGCTCGGTGAAGCGGGTCACCTCCACCGCCGTGCCGTGGGGGATCTCCTTATCCAGACACAGCAGCATTTTCTCCCGGATGATCTCGGCGCAGACCTGTTGATCCGGCTGGTCGGTGGTCATACCGTCGGGGAACAGCTGCGGTCCCTCCACGGCGTACCGCTGCATCTGGGTCAGCAGCTCCTCCAGACCGTCGCCGGTGCGGGCGGAGATGGGGATGATGGCGTCGAAATCCGGGTAGACCTCGCTGTATGCGGCGATGACCGCCAGCAGATCGTCCTTGCGTTCCACGGTGTCGATCTTGTTGATGCACAGTACGCAGGGCAGCTTCTCCTCCCGGATGCGCTGGAGAAGGATCTTCTCCGGCTCTCCCACGTGGGGGATGGGCTCCACCAGCAGCAGAGCGGCCTCCACGCTGGCCAGACTCTCCCGCACCACCTTCACCATGTAGTCCCCCAGCCGGGAGCGGGCCTTGTGCAGGCCCGGCGTATCCAGCAGGATGAACTGGGTGTCGCCCCGGTTCACTACACCGTAGATGCGGTTTCTGGTGGTCTGGGGCTTGTTGGAGACGATGGCGATCTTCTCACCCACCAGGGCGTTGGTGAGACTGGACTTGCCCACGTTGGGCCGTCCGCACACGGTGAGCATAGCGGTTTTGGTGATGTTGTTTTTCTCGTTCATAAGGTGATCCTCAGCTTTCTGTGAGCAATTTTGTTATGTTGTGATGGATGGTAGTGTAAACTGGTAAGTGACAGAGTTCTGCCAGCGTTCCTCGTTTGTCAGGTCCTCCCCGATCACCTCGCCGCCCATGCGCTCATAGAAGCTTCGGGCATTGAAATTTTCCGGAACACAGTGGCAGATGAAGGCGGTGGCATGGTGTTCCCGGCAATATGCACTCATGAAATCGAAGGCTTGCCGTCCGATCCCCTGCCGCTGGTATTCAGAGACAATATAAAGGGATTGCAGGGTGACCACGTCGGCTTTATTTATCGTCAGATAGCCGATATTTTGCCGACCCTTTCGGATAAGGTACACGGAATATGCCGGGTGATGGACCCTCAGCAGTTCCATTTCCCTGTGCCGGTCCCAGTCAAATTCATCTATCATGGAATCGGGGTAGATGCCTCGGTATGTGGTGCTCCAGATCCTTTGCCGCAGGCCGATGATAGACGGTACGTCCTCTTCGGTTGCCTCGACAAACAGCTTATCCTCGGCCATGATGCAGCTCCTTCCGCAATTTCCGGTGATCCTCAGCTTTCTGTGAGCAATTTTGAATAGGGACAGGGAGAAATTTACTTTTCACTTCATTCATCCAGCAGCTGCATGGTGTCATACCGCACGCCGCAGGCCGTGCAGACCCAGCCGCAGCTGCTTTTCTTGGTTTTCTTGCGGCCTTTCTCACCGCTCCAGACCCAGTAGGGCCATGATGGCCTCCTCTCTGGCTCGCATCTGTGCCTTCATAGGCCCCTCGTCCAAATGGTCGTAGCCCAGCAGATGCAGCACCGAGTGGGTTACCAGATAGGAGAGTTCCCGCCGCTTGGAGTGACCGTACTCCCTGGCCTGCGCCGCCACCCGCTCCATGGAGAGTACCATGTCCCCCAGCGGGATAAGGCCCGTGCCGGGGTCGGCGTCCTCCGGGCCGGGCAGCTGGCCGGGGGTCAGTTCAAACTCCGGGAAGCTGAGTACGTCCGTGGGGCGGTCCACCTGCCGCAGCTCTCGGTTGATCTCGTGGATGCCGTCGTCATCCGTCAGGAGCACGTCCACCTCGCAGGGGGCCGTGAGTCCCTCCGCCGCCAGCGCCGTGCGGATGGTCCGGCGGATCAGGGCGCAGTTGGCATCGTTGGCGGCGCCGGGTACGTCGGCGGTGATGGGGATATAGTGTGTCTTTCTCATTTGCGCTTCTCCTCGAACCGGGCGTAGGCCTCGATGATCCGCTGTACCATCACATGGCGCACCACGTCCTGCTGGGTCAGCTGGCAGATGCTGACGCCCTCCACACCCTTCAGGATCTTCATGGCGTCCTTCAGGCCGCTGGGCTTGTCCCCCGGCAGGTCGATCTGGGTGATGTCGCCGGTGATGACCATTTTGGAGCCGAAGCCCATGCGGGTCAGGAACATCTTCATCTGCTCCCGGCTGGTGTTTTGGGCCTCGTCCAGAATGATGAAGCTGTCATCCAGCGTCCGGCCACGCATATAGGCCAGCGGGGCCACCTCGATGTTGCCTCGTTCCAGATACTTCTGGTACGTCTCCGCCCCCAGCATATCGAACAGGGCGTCGTATAGAGGCCGTAGGTAGGGGTCTACCTTGCTCTGGAGGTCGCCGGGCAGGAAGCCCAGCCGCTCTCCGGCCTCCACGGCGGGGCGGGTCAGGATGATGCGGTTGACCTGCTTGGCTCGGAAGGCGGCCACGGCCGCCGCCACCGCCAGATACGTCTTGCCGGTGCCGGCGGGCCCCACCCCGATGGTGACGGGACTGTGGAGCACCGCCTGCACATACTGCTTCTGGCCAATGGTCTTGGGCTTGACGGGCCGGCCTTTGGAGGTGATGCAGATCACGTCCTGCGTCAGCTCCCCGATGCGCTCGGACTGGCCGCTGCGGCACAGACCGATGACGTAGCGGACGTGCTGCTCGGTAATGGACTCCCCCTTGCCGGAGAGGGTCAGCAGCGCCTCCACTGCCTTGGCAGCCATCATCACCTCCTCTGGCTCCCCGGAGATCCGCAGCTCCCCGTCACGGTTCACCACCGTCACATGGAATTCCGCCTCCAGGAGCCGGATATTTTCATCAAACGAGCCGAACAGATTGATGGCCTCCTCCATTCGCTCGATGCTTACACGCTGTTCCATACGGGACAAGCCCCCTTATCTCTGTGTAGTCTCCGTTTCCGGCAGCGTCACGGTCTGGCCGATCTGCTCCAGACACTCCGCCTTCAGCACCACCGTCAGCCGGTCCTCCTGCCGCACAGCGGCGAAGCGGGTGTCGGTGACGGTGCTGCCCTCCGGCAGCCGGGCCGACAGCAGGGCCAGCAGCTGCTGCTCTCCCTCCTGACGGGCGCTCTGCTCCGTGCGCTCTGCGGCGGCGCCCTCCCATGCGGTGATGCGCTCCTGCACCAGCGTCAGAGGCAGGCGAAGCCCTCCGGGCAGGGTAAACGGTTTATAATATGTTATTTTATCACAATCCACCCCGGTGATGCTACCCTTTCCGTAGAATTTTATCCGGTGTTTTCCGATATCCAGCGCCCAGCGGCTGTGGCTGCGGCTCCCGGCGGCGGGTTGCGTGATCTGCAGCGGTACGCTGACCGACAGCTCATACCACGTTCTGGCCCACACGGCCCCCATGCTGTGGACAAACCGTGCGCCGATGTGTTCCGTCTCCGACACCCCGGAGATCAGCAGCTGCCCCTCCGTGACGGTGGCCCCCGGCAGCACCATGGCCTGCCCCTCCAGCGCCTCCACCTTGGTGATAAGGCCCGACCTCCGGGCCACGATGTTGGTGACGGCGCTCCGGTCCGCCGCCTTGGGCGGACGGTGCCGCTCCACCACCTGCACATGGGCTACGCAGCCCCGGACGTTCACCGCCAGCCACGATACCTCCGGCAGGGCCAGCAGCACATGGTTGCGCATGGTCTCCTGATCGATGTGCAGACCCGGCGACCCCACGGTGATGCCGTAGTCCTCCAGCGCCCGGAGAATGGTCTCCGTAGGGACGGTGTCGTTGCCGCTGACCTGAAAGTCCCAGATGACGAGGTTGCCGCCGAACATCAGCACCAGCGCCAGCACCGCTCCGGCCAGCAGCACGTACCGCCGGCGCAGACGCCGCCAGAACACCGGTACGCCGCCGCTGCGGCACAGGTGCAGGCTGCCGCCGGCGTCCTCCGCCGCCTGCCGCAGACGGGGAAGGTCCCGGCCTACGGCCCGCAGAGTCAGGCACACCGGCGACTCCCATGTCAGCTCCCAGAAGGGGATGCCCCGTGCGCCGCAGAGGTTCAGCACCCGCTCCGGGCAGCCGCACTCGATCCGCACCAGCACCTGCCCCTGTAAAAAATGGACGATCTGACGATACATGGCCCCTCCTATGTCAGCAGCTCAATGGCGGTGATGGTGCCGCTGATCCGCAGTTCCCGGTCCGTCATGGCCAGCAGCTGCAGCTCCCGGCCTGTGATCCGCACCGTCATGTCGGCAGCGGCGATGTCGATGACCTCCGTGCTGTACCGCAGTACGCCCCGGTGCTGCTCCATATAGAACTGGCGGTTCCCCACCAGCTCCATGCGGCCCACCCCCACTGCCAGTTCCCCTGGCAGGTCCAGCCGATCCATGACCTCCAGACCGGCACGGGCCAGCCGCTTTTTGTCTCCCATGAGGCATCCCTCCCACGGTGGACTGTATGCGTACCGCCGGAAAAACTTGCCTGTCCGTGGCATGGACCTCTGCCCGCCGTCATAAGCTGGCAGGGTAAAGGGAGGTGAGGGGAGCATGGGCTTGGCACTGGGACTGCTGGCGGTCATGGCGGGGCTGCTGGCGGCATCGGAGACGGCGGCACAGGCGGTGCGGGAGGGACTGGCCCTCTGTGGCGGCTCGGTGATCCCGGCGCTGTTTCCCTTCCTCGTGGTGTCTCGACTGTTTGTGGCCACCGGCAGCGCGGCGGCGCTGGGGCGGCTGCTGGCCCCCTTGACCCGCCGGATGCTGGGGGTCTCCGGCCCCGGTGGTACGGCGGTGCTGCTGGGCTTGCTGGGAGGCTATCCGGTGGGCGCCCAGACGGCGGGAGAGCTGGCTCGCACCGGGGCAGTCTCCCGACAGGAGGGACAGCGGCTGCTGCTGTTCTGCAACAACTGCGGCCCGGCCTTTGCCTTGGGCGTGGCGGGGGTGGGCTGCTTCGGCAGTCTCCGGGCCGGGGTATGGCTTTGGCTGATCCATGTGTCGGCCGCTGTGCTGACGGCTCTGCTGACCCGCAGCACCTCGTCCCCGGAGGGACGGACTTCGCCGTCTGCGCCGCAGGCTCTGGGTTCCGCTTTTCCGGGGGCCGTCCGGGGAGCGGGGGAGGGGATGCTCCACGTCTGCGGCTTCGTGGTGTTCTTTCTGGTGCTGACCCGGCTGCTGACGGCCCTGACGGGGCTGGAGCACCCTCTTCCACTGGGACTACTGGAGCTTACCGGCGGCATCCTGCGGCTCTCCGGCACACGGGGGGACTTCGTGCTGGCGGCGGCACTGATGGGCTGGGGCGGCGTGTGCGTCCACTGTCAGACGGCGGCGGTGCTGGAGGGGAGCGGACTCCACATGAGGGGTTATCTGTCGGCAAAGGCAGCGCAGGCGGTTCTATCGGCGGCATTGGCTGTTCCCGTAAGCCGCTGGGTGCGGTAAAGGGTTGCTGCTTTCCCCTATGGCGGACAAAAAATGGCACCCGCATTAGACATGAGCGGATAACGAAGTTTTTATGCAGAATACGGTGCAGCCTCTGAAAAGGGGCTGCACCGTGTTCTGCTTTATGCAGAAGTCTTGAACTGCTGCGGGTTTTGGCGGATCTCCCCCATTGCTGACAGCATCTCTTTTCCCGTAGGGACAGAGAATAGCCCAACGGCTGTGAAGTAAATGTCCCCCTTAACCTTCTTGGTTTCCTTATCCTTGCTGTGAACCTCGATGCGCCGAATCAGCGCATTGACGATCTCCGGCGTAAGCTGTCGAATGTCCGTATAATCCCGCAGCGCTTTCATCAGCAGCCTCAAATCCATCTTCGTTTGCCCTGCATCCTGCAGCTTCTTCTTGCCGTCAGCTACGAGCTTCAGCAGCTCCCTCTGCTCCTTTTCGTAGTTGGCGGTCATTGAGTAATGGAAGAAGCCAGCGTTTGCGGAAAAGTCACAATTTACGGAGGCAAAGCTTCAAATCCCACTTGCCTTTTTGCTCTTGTTATGATATTATTGGTATACATACTAAAACGTTTGAGGGGAGGTGATGTATTTGCGGAGAGACAGCAGCGAGACGAAGCGGAAAATACTGACCGTGTGCGTCCGTCTCTTTTTGGAGCAAGGGTATAAAAACACCTCTGTCAGTCAGATCGTGGACGAAGCGGGCGTAGCAAGGGGAAGCTATTTGAATCTGTTTCCCACCAAGGATAAAATTTTGCTGGACTTGACCGAAACGATGTTCGGCGGACAGTTCGGCATGGCAAGAAGCATTGCAGACACCAAGCTGCCGCCGGTTTACGCTTATGCGTTGGAAACGGCGATCCAGCTGACCCTGACCGAGCTGAACGAGAACCTGCGGGAAATTTACATTGAAGCCTACTCCCTGCCTGAAACATCGGAGTATATCTACCTGCATACCACGGCAGAGCTGAAGCAGATCTTCAGCGCAAATTTTCCGGATCACAGCGACAGCGACTTTTACGAGATGGAAATCGGCACGGCAGGACTGATGCGCAATTATATGGCACGAAAATGCGACATCCATTTCCCGCTGGAACGCAAGCTCAGCCGCTTTTTGACGGCGGCGATGCGGGTGTACCGGGTGCCGGAGGACGAGCTGGAGCAGACGGTTCGCTTCGTCGAGCGTCTGGACATCCGCTCGATTGCCGAGCGCGTGATGCATTCCTTGTTCCAAACGCTGGCGATGCACTACGATTTTTCACTGCAGGAAATTGAAGCCCCCTTGATTTCAGAAACGGAGGAAACCACATGAAAAAGCGACTGTTCGCCATTTTGCTGACGCTCTGCCTGCTCGCGCAGCTCTTCCCGCTCACGGCAAGCGCGGTTCGCCTTGATTGGCCGCATCCGTCTGCGCATTGCGTCTGCGGAGGAGGAATCAGCAATCATCAGGCCATGAACGGACACACGACCTATGAAGGGGTCTACTTCACCAAGGACGGGAAGGAAAATACCTCCGGCGATATTTCAAAAATGAACGTGATCCGATCGGAAGCAGACCTTCTGGAGATCAACCATAAAGCAGCGAACAACAAGGGAAAAACGTTCTACTATTACCTTGCCAATGATGTCACCCTCACGAAACGAATCCATGTTTGGGAGGGCTGCACGTTTGTGATCTGTTTGCATGGCCATACCCTTACCTGCAATGTACCGGGTGCACAAAGCGCCTTCTTTGTGATGAATAATGCGCGTCTGGTATTTACGGATTGCCAGCTCTCCGGCGACCGGGGCCTCATCACCGGCGACAGCTGCGCCGCTGTTTCTCTTGACGAAACTGCCACATTTGAGCTTTACGGCGTGAGCATCTGCATGACCAGCTCGGAAACGGACGGCATCCGCGATATTTACAACGACCCGGTTTGCGGCATTTATAACTGCGGCACGTTCAATATGTACGGCGGCTGCTACTATCAAAAAAGCTCCGACTATCCCACGGATCGCCCGGTCATCAGCAACATCCGCAACACCAAGTACGGCCCCGGTGTAATTAACAGAGGAACCTTCAACATGTACGACGGCATCATCTCCGGCAACGAGCGGAACGGCGTGATGTCCACCATCACCCGGTCAGATGATACCATCAACCTCTACGGCGGTACCATCACCGGCAATACCGGCGCGGGGATTTCGGCCACTCACTGGCCCATGCCCTCCATTGCGACAAGCGACTATTATACCAATGTCAACCTCTACGGCGGCACCATCTCGGAGAATACCGGCGCGGGCATCGACGCGGCCTACGGCAGAGTGACGATGGCGCAGCAGAGCAGCGCCATTCCCGTCGAAATCAAGAACAACAAGGGGGGCGCGATCTCGCTGACGCGGGACGGCTCGACCGCCAACCTCGGCACCGGCCGGATTACCGGCAACTCCGGCGGCAAGGGCGCGGTCGCGCTGAGCGCAGGTTCCCTGACCCTTACCGGCGACGTGAAGATCACCGGAAACACCGGCGCAAATCTCTATCTTGCCAGTGGAAAAACCGTCACGCTCGACAAGCTCGGCAGCGCCGCCGAGATCGGCCTGACCACCGAGAGCACGGCGGTTCCTGTGGTGTTCGCCGAGGCCAACGGCACGGATTACACCAGCCGCTTTACCCCGGACAGCGCGGGCTACAGCATCGGCTATAACGCCGCGCAGCAGCTCCAGCTGCAAACCATGACCTATCCCGTGACCTACGCCCCCGGCGCAAACGGCACGGGCGACAGCAAGACGGTGAACAAGGAGCACGGCAAAGCGCTGAAGCTGCAAGGTGCGCTCTTTACCCGTATGGGCTATACGCAGGTCGGCTGGTCGAAGCACGACGGCGGCGAGAAGGACTATTCCCTGAATGCGATTTATGAGCAAAACGAGGCGCTTACGCTCTACCCCGTCTGGCAGGAGCGCAGTGACTATACCGTCCACATCGTCAACCGGGACGGCACGACGCTTGCGGACTTTGAGAACGTCAAATGGACGGATGTGATCTGGGAGCGGTTTGGCGAGAGGCCCACAAGAGATAATAATGAAAGCTTGCTTTGGCTGCTGCTCGGTACAAAGAAAGTCTATAACGGTGATACCTACGGTAGCGTTGCTGTCAACGGCGAGAAGAGTCTGACCCTCGTTGCTGTTTGGAGCGGTTTCTTCGTGGATCGCAGCACCATTTCCGTGGGCGATTCCCAGTGGACCGGCTTCCGTTCCGAAGGGACGGAACACTTCTTCAAGGAAGATCAGACCGTGCAGATCAGCACCGCCCATCCGGAGGAACTGTCGTATTTTGAGTACGCCGTCGGCGATCAGTTCTACTCGAATGGCCTAGCTGCGGATGTCCTTTTCAGCAGCGGGCACGATCACTATCCTTATACCGGCGCCTTCAATACGGCATCTCTGAATCTGGAGGAGGGAAAGCCCTATGTGATCTATGCACAGTTGGGGACGAAGCTCCTTGCTCGCTACGGCGTTGTATGCACGGAGAAAATCATCATCGACAAGACCGCCCCGGCGATCACCGGTGCGAAAAACGGCGATGTTTTCTGTGGCGAGGGCAACAAGACCCTCACCGTGACCGATCGGTATCTGGACACCGTGACCGTCAACGGTAAGCCCGTGACCCCCAACGAACAGGGCGAGATCACCCTCACCGACGCGAGAATGCCGCAGACCGTCGTTGCCACGGACAAGGCAGGCAATTCCACGACGCTCACCGTGACCGTCCATTCGTCCCATTCCTACAAATGGCAGACGGAGAACGGCCAGTATTGGGGCGACTGCGAATTCTGCGGCAATAGGGCCGAAAAGAAGGACCTCCCCACCCTGACCATCACCAGCCCGGATGCCGTCTGCCGCACGCAGGATTTCGAGTTCTCCTTCCTTCTGCCGGGGGGCTGCACGAATCCCGCCTACAGCTATGAGTTCACCTTCACGGGCGACGGCGGACCCATCGCCCCGGTCGACGGCGTCTGCGCGGGAACGATCCCTGCCGCTTCCTACATAGCGGGAGAAACCGGCTTCCGCTTTATCGCCTCTGTCACGACGGCGGAGGGCTACCGCTTCAGCGTTTCCAAGGATATCACCATCCGTGAGCACTCCGGCGGCACGGCGACCTGCACGGAGCAGGCCATCTGCGACCACTGCGGTCAGTCCTACGGCGCACTGGCGGCGCACAGCTTCACGGCAGAAACCGCCGAGGAGCAGTATCTGAAATCCGCTGCGACCTGCACCGAAAAGGCGGTGTATTACAAGTCCTGCGCCGTCTGCGGTACCAGCTCCAAGGGAACCGCCGACGAGGCAACCTTCACGTCCGGCAAGCCGCTCGGCCATGACTGGGGTGCGTGGATGCCCGACGGGGAGGGCACACACAAGCGCGTCTGCACCCACGATGCCAGCCATGTCGAAACGGCCGGCTGCACCTACGGCGACTGGAGCACGAACCAGGACAGTCACTGGAAGACATGCACCGTCTGCGGCGGAGAGACTGAGCGGCTCAAACACGCCGACCCGGACTGCAACCATTTCTGCGACACCTGCGGCATCAAAATGACCGAGCACGACTTCGCGGGAGAGCTCCCGATCACGGCACTTCTGTACAAGGAAGCAAACTGCCTCTCTCCCGCACTCTATTACAAATCCTGCAAGATCTGTATGCTGTCCTCCAAGGGCACGGACAGCGAGGCGACCTTTGCAAGCGGGGGGAAAAACCCGGATCGGCACGCCGAAGAGCCGGGTGACTGGCAGCTTGACGGCAACAGCCACTGGAGATTCTACACCTGCTGCCATCTGGAGGTGGATCGCGGCGCACATCAGGGCGGCACGGCCGACTGCCTTGCTCCGGCCCTCTGCGAGGTCTGCCAGCACCCGTACGGCGAGCTTGGCCCGCACCATTTTGTCGATCAGGTGAACGAGTACCGGCTGAAGTCCGCCGCCACCTGCACAAGCCCGGCGGTATATTATCAGTCCTGCTCCACCTGCGGCGCGCAGGGCACGGAAACCTTTACCAATGGCAATCCGCTCGGCCATGACTATGGCGCTTGGACATCCAACGAAGACGGCACCCATACCCGCATCTGCGCTCACGATGCAGCGCACACGGAAACCGAAAATTGCCACGGCGGCACGGCGACCTGTACGGAAAAGGCCATTTGCGAGGACTGCAACGCAGCCTATGGCGAGCTGGCGGCACACAGCTTCACTGCCGAAAAAGCAGAGGCACAGTATTTGAAGTCTGCTGCAACCTGTACCGAAAAGGCAGTCTACTACAAATCCTGCGCAGCCTGCGGTACCAGCTCAAAGGGAACCGCCGACGAGGCGACTTTCTTCTCCGGCAATGCGCTGGACCACGACTGGGGCGCTTGGACGCAGAACAGCGATGAAAAGACCCACACCCGAATCTGTAAGCGTGACACCAACCATACGGAAACCGAAGATTGCCACGGCGGCACGGCGACCTGCACGCACAAGGCTGTCTGTACGGTCTGCGGCGGCGAATACGGCGAGCTTGATCCGAAGAACCACACCAACTTAAAGCACTTCCCGGCAGTGGCGGCGACCAAGACTGCCGAGGGCAATATCGAATACTGGTATTGCTCCGGTTGCAAGAAGTATTACAAGGACGCTACGGCAACACAGGAAATCAAGCAGGCCGATACCGTAACGGCAAAGCTGTCCGGCGGCACCGTCAAACCCGGCGCCGACAAGTCTCCGCAGACGGGAGATAACTCCAATCTTTTGTTGTGGATTGCTCTGCTGTTTGTCAGCGGCGGTGCAGCCATTGGCACAACGATTGTAAGCAGGAAGAAAAAGTACAACAGATAATTGAATAGCGTTCCCTTGCTCCAGCTTCCGAGCAAGACAAAAGCGTCGTAGCAATATTTGTTACCCGGAAGCGACAAACAGCGGCGCTTGAATGACGGACGGTAAGGATACCGCCGCCAAAACAAAGCCGCTCATATCGAAAGAAAACGCCCAAAATCGCCCCGAAACCATACAGCGGGGTCAGGTTTTGGGCGTTTCTGCGTTTCGGGAGCAAATCGGCAATTAGGCAAGGATTGCACTTCACCTTACTCCTACACATTTTCGTATTGTTCCAATAATGTACCATGTAAAAATCGCTATTTTTGTATGCTCTATTAACAAAAGCGAAGATTAAGAATATATTATATTTTAGTAACATGGGTGGTGAATTGAGGAAAGGTCACTGTGGCGGGAATTATGTGTGAATACTTTTCAATTTTCTGTCACAGTATGATGCCGCATCCTGTCCACTGTCCAAATTTGAAAGGGGTATAGATATGAAAGCACGTATGTCACGCAAATTTTTCTGTCTTCTGCTGACAGTAGTGATGGTATGCACACTACTGCCAATCATTGCGCTGGCGGCTGAACCAAGCGGTAGCATTGAGAGTGCTGGTATTACCCATGCTGGCGGCTACTTGAAAAATGCTGTTTCCGTTGAACTGAAAGACGTTACCTTCGCTGAGAGCGTTGCGGTTAAACTATACAGCGGCGATACTCTGCTGACCACGGCTACCTTGCAGGGAGTAAATCCCGGCAGCCATGGTTTCCTGACCTGCTGCATCGCAACCGAGACTGCTGACGAGTACTGGTCACTGACCCCCTGGACTCCCAAGGACGATGTTGTCCCCGACAAGGCTGTCCTGGTTGTCGATGGCCGCGAGCTGGCTGAAAAGACCTTCACGCTTGATGCCGATGAGTGGGCAAACCTGCCCGGCACGGTGCTCCCCTGCAGCATCGAGCGCGCCGCCATTACTCATGATAACGGAATCCTGAAAAACGCTGTGTCTGTTGATTTGAAGAATGTTAACTTTGAGTCCAGCGTACAGGTGCAGCTGTACAGGGATGAGACCCTGCTGACCACTGCCACCTTGCAGGGAGTAACTCCCGGCAGCTATGATTTCCTGACCTGCTGCATCGCTACCGAGACTGCTGACGAGTACTGGGCACTGACCCCCTGGACTCCCAAAGATAATATTGTTCCCAACAAAGCTGTCCTGTTTGTCGATGGACACGAAGAGGATACGAAGACCTTCACGCTTGATGCCGATGAGTGGGCAGCCCTGCCCGGCACTGCGTTCCCCTATAGCGGCAGCATCGAGCGCGCCGGCATGACTCATGATAACGGAGTCCTGAAAAACGCTGTGTCTGTTGATCTGAAGAATGTTAACTTTGAGTCCAGCGTACAGGTGCAGCTGTACAGTGGTGAGACCCTGCTGACCACGGCTACGTTGAATACTGATAAGCTGGGAGCTGGTTCGTATCCTTACCTGACCTGCTGCATCGCAACCGAGACTGCTGACGAGTACTGGGCACTGACCCCCTGGACTCCCAAAGATGATGTTGTCCCCAATAAAGTCGTGCTGTTTGTGGATGACAACGAAATGGACACTATGGAATTCACTCTGGATGCTGCAGAGTGGAAAGCCCTGCCCGGCACGGTGCTCCCCTCCAGCAACGTGACCAACGGCACCACCAGCAATAATGACAAGCTGGACAATGTCCCCCAGACCGGTGACACAAGCAACTTTGCTTTGTGGATTGCCCTGTTGTTCGTCAGCGGCGGTGCAGCCATTGGCGCAACGATTGTCAGCAAAAAGAAAAAGTATGACAAGTAAGAGAACAGCTTAACCTATGCGGCGGCTACCGGAAACAGTAGCCGCCGCAATCTTTAGCTCATCCACGGCATCTGTATACCGTCCGGCTGCAATCAGCTTGTTGCGAAAACGGTTCAACCCGTTGAGAGCGAGCCGCCGCTCTTGCCGATTTAGCTCAACATAGTGTTTTCGTTTCATTACGATCCCGCCTTAATGTTCTGTAATTATTGCAGCAAAAGGCACGGCTGGAAGCGAATATGCGGAAAAAGAAATCACCGAGAAAAGCCCGTACGAGGCTTTCCCGGTGATTTTCCTTGCCATTGCTACGCCGCCTGATAACTACGCTCTTTTAATACTTTGTTATCAGCCCGTAGCTTTGGTCGGGTGCCATTTTTTACAGGTTGTCGCCGCCTGAAAATACAGGCAGCTGCCGCTCTTATCTGCGAGCCTTGTCGTAGGGGATGCCCTCCGCCTTGGGGGCACGGGACTTCTTGGAGGTGAAGGCCAGCACCAGCAGGGTGATGATGTACGGAAGCATCCGGTACAGGTGGGAGCTGATGCCGATCTCTGCCAGCCAGTACACACCGTCGCCGTTGATATCGATGCTGGAGTAGGCGGCGGCGATGCATTTGAACAGGCCAAACAGGAGGGAGGCCCCGGCGATGTTCAGAGGCCGCCAGTTACCGAAAATCATCACGGCCAGCGCCAGAAAGCCGAAGCCCGCCACGTCGCCGTTGGAGGAGCAGTTGGCGGTGGTCAGGGCGTACACAAAGCCGCCCATGCCCGCCAGCGCACCGGAGATGGTGGTGCCGATATAGCGCATCTTGTAGACATTGATGCCCAGAGAGTCCGCCGCCTGAGGATTCTCACCGCAGGCCCGCAGCCGCAGGCCGAAACGGGTCTTATAGAGAATGATGGACAGGATGACGAACAGGATGATGCAGACGTAGGTAGCCAGATAGACCTTCACCAGAAACGTCTCGCCGAAGAAGCCAAGATCGGTGTTTTTGTCGATGCCGAAGGTGGACTTCCTGATCATGAACCACGTAGCGGAGTCGCCGGTAGCCAGCTGCAGGGTGTTCTGGTTGGCAATGATACGCACCAGAAACAGCACCAGAGCCGGAGCCATCAGGTTCAGGGCCGTACCGCCGATGGTCTGGTCGGCCCGCAGGTTGATGGAGGCGAAGCTCAGCAGCAGGGAGAACACGGCGCCCATAGCTGCCGCCACCAGCATAGCCAGAAGCTCCAGCCCCTGCATGGCTACCCAGTTCCCGGTCTGTTGAGCGGCCAGCACGGCGGCGCTGCCCTGCATCAGGCGCACAAACAGCACACCGATGAAAGCGCCGAAGATCATGATACCTTCCAGCGCCAGGTTGATGATACCGCTGCGCTCGGCGAACACGCCGGCCAGCGCCACGATCATCAGGGGCACTGCATAGATCAGGGTCTGCTGTACCAGAAATGTCATGCCTGATCGCCTCCTTCTGCGTTATCGCTGTCTGTGACAGCGGCCTCTACGGGTGCTTTCTCCTCCTCCGGCAGCAGGGAGGTCTGATCCTCCACGGCGGCGCCCTGAGGGATGGGAGCCGTGTCGGCTGCCACGACCTTTTTCTTCTTCCGGCCGCTGAGCATCATGCGGATCACCAGAGAGAAAGCGCTTAGATACACGATGACGGCGATGATGACGTCGGTGATGTACTCGTTGTAGGCGGTGAGGTTGGTCAGCTGCTGGCCCACGATCTTCAGCATGGCCATGAAGACGCCGGCGAAGATGACGGCGATGGGGTTATTCAGCGCCAGCAGCGCCACGGGGATGCCGTTAAAGCCCACGGCGGGCAGAGACTGATAGGTGGACCAGTAGAACTCCGTGTTGCCGGACAGGTAGTACAGTGCCGCACCGGCTCCGGCCAGCGCACCGGCGATGGCCATGGACAGCACGATGTTGCGCTTATCCTTGATGCCGGCGTAGCGGGCGGCATGGCGGTTGGCGCCGCAGGCCTGCAGCTCGTAGCCCAGCGTGGTCTTGGTCATGAGGATGTACATGGCGATGGCCAGCAGAATGGCCACCAGAATACCGGCGTTGACCTGAGAGCCGGGGAACAGCTTATCCAGCCCCAGCTTGGGGGTGGCCACGCCGTTGAAGCTGGTCTTATAGATGTAGCCGGACTTGGTGTTCTCCACGGTGTTCTTGAAGTTGCTGATGTCGAACATCCACGTCACAAGGTTGGCGGCCACCCAGTTGGTCATGATGCAGGCCAGCACCTCATTGATGTTGAGACACGCCTTGGCCAGACCCGGCAGAGCGCCCCACAGAGCACCCGCCAGACAGCCGCCCAAAAAGGCCAGGATCCAGATGATCCAGGTGGGGACGGAGGAAGAGGGGATGCTCAGGGCGATCATCAGCGTCGCCATGGTGGAGATCAGGTACTGACCGGGAGCGCCGATGTTGAACAGTCCCGTTTTGAAGGCCACGGCCACGGAGAGACCCGTCATGATCAGGGGCGTGGCCCGGAACAACATATCGCCGGTGTTGACGGCGTTGAAGCCCCAGGTCAGCTCACCGGCGGCATTGCGGCCGGTGCTGAAGATGCCGGCGAAGATGATTCGGAAGCCGTCCCATGCGCCGGAGAGGGAGATCTTCTCATTGAAGCAGCCCACCAGAATGACGGCGATGCCGCCTACCAGCAGACCCGCAAGAATGGAGATCAGGGACGCCAGCACCTTTTTGGTGCCTTCCTTTTGGTACAGAGTGGCTACGGAATGCTTCACGCCTCATCGCCTCCTTTGTTGTCACGCTTTGCGCCGGACATATACAGGCCCAGCTCGGATACGGTGGTCTTTTTGGGGTCCAGCTGCCCCACGATCTCCCCCTCGTACATGACGAGGATGCGGTCGGAGAGGCTCATGACCTCGTCCAGCTCCAGAGACACCAGCAGCACCGCCTTGCCACGGTCCCGCTCGGCCACCAGCTGGCTGTGGATATACTCGATGGCGCCCACGTCCAGACCACGGGTGGGCTGGACGGCCACGATCAGAGGCTTATCCCGGTCCAGCTCACGGGCGATGATGGCCTTCTGCTGGTTGCCGCCGGACATACTGCGAACCACGGTGATGGGGCCCTGACCGCTGCGGACGTCGAATTTCTCGATCAGCTGCTGGGCGTAGCTGCGGACGGCGTCCCGCTTGATGAAGCCCCCCTTCTCGAACTGGGGCTCCTTGTACCGCTGGAGCACCAGATTCTGCTCCAGCGTGAAATCCAGCACCAGACCGTGCTTGTGGCGGTCCTCCGGGATGTGGCTGATGTACTCGCCCCGGTGGTGGATGGAATAGTGGGAGATGTCGTGGCCGCAGACGGTGATGCTGCCGCCGGAGCTCTTGTCAAGGCCCGTCAGGCCGTGAATGAACTCCGTCTGGCCGTTGCCGTCGATACCGGCGATGCAGACGATCTCACCGGCCCGCACGTCGAAGCTGACATTATGTACGGCATCCTTCTTGTGCAGGTGGGAGGGGACGGTGAAGTTCTTCACGCTGAGCACCACATCGCCGGGATGGGCTTCGTCCTTGTTGACCTGCAGCTGTACGGGGCGGCCCACCATCATGTTGGACAGCTCCTGCTTGTTGGTGTCCTTGGTGTTGACAGTGCCGATGTACTTGCCCTTGCGCAGCACCGTGACCCGGTCGGCCACCGACATGATCTCGTTGAGCTTGTGGGAGATGAAGAGGATGGACTTGCCCTCTCTGGTGAGATTCTTCATGATGAGCAGCAGCTCATCGATTTCCTGAGGCGTCAGCACGGCGGTGGGCTCGTCGAAGATGAGGATCTCGTTGTCCCGGTAGAGCATCTTCAGGATCTCCACACGCTGCTGCATACCGACGGTGATGTCCTCCACCTTGGCGTCCAGATCTACCGCCAGACCGTACCGCTCCGACAGCTCCTGTACCTTTTTCCGGGCCTCCTTCTTCTGTAGGAAGCCCATCTTCGTGGTCTCGGCACCCAGAATGATATTGTCCAGCACCGTAAACACGTCCACCAGCTGGAAGTGCTGATGCACCATGCCGATCCCCAGCGCTGTTGCGTCGTTGGGGTCATTGATCTTTACTGTCTGTCCATTTTTTCGAATCTCGCCTTCTTCCGGCTGGTACAGACCGAACAGGACGGACATCAGCGTGGATTTACCGGCGCCATTTTCCCCCAGAAGGGCGTGGATCTCGCCCTTCCGCAGCTGAAGGGTGATGTCGTCATTGGCCTTGATGCCGGGAAACTCCTTGGTGATGTGAAGCATTTCGATCACATACTGAGGAGAATTTTCCATGCCGCCACCTACTTTCTCAGGATTTACAGACCCATACAGGTTGTATATACAGACTATTATAACGGCTCACGCCGAGAATTGCAAGGTTAACCGAAGGATTTGATGGAACAAATGCACGGAATGTTCTGTATCTTAGGGTTGACATCTGGTGATTTTTGCTTTACGATACATTTATATTGCATGATATATTTCCCGGTAGGTAAGGCTACCGTAGGGATATGGGCTGCTGCCGCGGAGTGGTGGAGACACCATGAGAGGGTTTGAACAGGCGATATCGAAACCAAGGTATCATCTAATGCAGCTTCACCGCCCCACGATGCTAAAGCTTGTTACGGTGCTCAGGTCACGGCGGTGACCCGATCGCAATGCGACCGCAGCAGGCAAACGCCGGCTGCGGGATTTTTTATGATGCGGGGAAGGAGGAGCCGATATGGTAGACTACGAGGAAGAGCTGGACCGGTATCTGGATGAGATCAAGGAGCTGGCCCGAAGTAAACAGTACGCCCGCCTGCGGGACCTCTTTCTCCCCATGGAGCCTGCCGACATCGCTCTGCTGCTGGAGGAGTCCGGCGGGGAGCTGATGCCCCTGCTGTACCGGCTGCTGCCCAAGGAGCTGGCGGCGGAGGTGTTCGTGGAGCTGGAGTCCGACTCCCAGGAGATGCTCATCAACGGCTTTTCCAACACCGAGCTGAAGGAGGTGCTGGACGAGCTGTATCTGGACGATGCCGTGGACATCGTGGAGGAGATGCCCGCCAGCGTGGTGATCCGAATTCTGGATAAGGCAACGCCGGAAATGCGAAAATCCATTAACGAGATTTTGAAGTACCCGGAGGACTCCACCGGCTCCATCATGAACATGGAGTTCCTGTCCCTGAAAAAGGACATGACGGTGGAGGACGCCTTCAAGCGCATCCGCCGCATTGGCGGCGAGCTGGAGACCATCAACATCCTGTACGTCACCGATCCTACCCGCCGCCTGCTGGGGGTGCTGTCGGTGCGTGACCTGCTGCTGGCGGAGGAGGATGACCTCATCGAGGACATCATGGATCCCAACGTGGTCTGGGTCAGCACCATGGACGACAAAGAGGACGCCGCACAGGCCCTGAGCAAATACGGCTTTCTGGCCATGCCCGTGGTGGATCTGGAGAACCGTCTGGTGGGCATCGTCACCGTGGACGACGCTATGGACGTTATCGAGGAGGAGACCACCGAGGACTTCGAGAAGATGGCCGCTATGCTGCCCTCCGACAAGCCCTATCTGAAGGCCGGCATCTTCGCCACATGGCGGGCCCGCTTACCGTGGCTGATGATCCTCATGCTGTCGGCCACCTTCACCGGCATGATCCTCAACCACTATGAGAGCGCTCTGGCGGCGTGTCTGGTGCTGAACTCCTATATCCCCATGCTCTCCGGCACCGGCGGTAACTCCGGCACGCAGGCCAGCGTGGCGGTCATCCGTGCCTTAAGTCTGGACGAGGTGGATTTCTCCGATATCCTGAAGGTCCTGTGGAAGGAGCTGCGGGTGTCGCTGCTGTGCGGCTCGTGTCTGGCGGCGGCCAATTTCGTGAAAATGCAGCTGGTGGACCGTCTGCTGTTGGGCAATGCCGCCGTGACCCCCGTGGTGTGTCTGGTGGTGTGCCTGACCATCATGTTCGTAGTGGTATTCGCCAAGTGCGTGGGCTGCTCTCTGCCGCTGCTGGCGGAGAAGATTGGCTTGGACCCGGCGGTGATGGCCAGTCCCTTCATCACCACCATCGTGGATGCCACCAGCCTGCTGATCTATTTCCGCTTCGCTTCGTGGCTGCTGGGCATATAGACGCATAAAAAATCCGTTTCAAGACAAAATAGAGTCAGGCTTTGCGCCTGACTCTATTTTTCTGGAGGAACGTATCATGAGCAAGAACTGTACCAACGACGGCTGCAACTGCACCCCCAACTCCGCCATCAAATGCAGTGTCACCAACTGCGCCCACCACTGTCAGGATGTGGATCACTGCGGCCTGACCAGTATTCAGGTAGGCACCCACGAGGCCAACCCCACCATGGACCAGTGTACCGACTGCCAGAGCTACCGCAAGCTGTAACGGCACACCGCCCGGTACGCCGGGCGGCTACATAGGAAGGAGGGAGGGCCATGACGGATCGCATGAAATACGCCCTGTCCGGCGCTGCCGCCGGGGCGGTGAACGGCCTGTTCGGCGGGGGCGGCGGTATGGTGCTGGCCCCGGCCCTGACAGGCTGGTGCCATATGGAGCAGAAACGGGCGCTGGCCACCTGCGTGGCAGCCATCCTGCCTTTGTGCCTGCTGTCGGCGGCCATCAGCCTGTGGCGGCAGCCACTGGACTGGATGCAGGCCCTGCCCTATCTGTTGGGGGGACTGGGCGGCGGCTTCGTGGGAGGCCGCCTGTTTCAGAAGGTATCCAACCTGTGGCTGCGGCGCATCTTCGCCTGCTTTCTGCTGTACGGCGGCGTGAGGTATCTCCTGTGACGGCGTGGCTGCTGCCGCTGGCGGTGGGCTTCGCCACCGGCATCCTCTCGGCGTGGGGCGTCGGCGGCGGGACCCTTCTGCTGCTGTGCATGACGTTGCTGCTGGGGGTGGACCAGCGCACCGCCCAGACCATCAACCTGCTGTACTTCCTGCCCACCGCCGGTATGGGGCTGCTGTCCCACGGGAAAAGCGGCCTGCTGGAAAAGCCGGTACTCCGCAGCGCCATCCCCGCCGGACTGATAGCGGCAGCGCTGGCGGCATGGCTGTCCTTCTCCGTGGATACAGAGCTGCTGCGCCGCCCCTTCGGCGTCTATCTGCTGGCGGCGGGCATCTATACCCTTCTGCAAAAGCCCACCAAGCCGTGACCGGCGATCCCCTTCCACGACAAAAGACAGGCAGTGCCTTTGGCACTGCCTGTCTTTCCAGTCTGTCAAAAAACTACCCAAACGCCCCTGTTTCTGGTATAATAAAGGAAACG
>ERZ833963.1195-NODE-1195-length-32668-cov-26.887683_pt1 | contig 32668 bp, 27 predicted proteins | sample MGYA00519693_ERZ833963 | MGnify/ENA primary metagenome ERZ833963 (study PRJEB31850, sample SAMEA3708748) | human gut metagenome | biome: human gut; feature: human-associated habitat; material: faeces | place: China | collected 2014 ... | reverse complement strand
CAGCCGCCGGAGCGGTGCTTAAGCCGTCAGGCGGGAATTGTGCGGTGTTGCCTAAGCATTAAAATGGATATAAAATATAAACCAAAAGGCAGGTGAACCGTATGGAGCAGGCCCCATTGATCAGTATTATCATGCCTGTCTATAATGCCGGGGTGCTGCTGCATACCGCGGTGGAAAGCGTGCTGCGCCAGAGCTTTGCGGATTTTGAGCTGCTGCTGGTGGACGATGGCTCCACCGATGGCAGTGCTGCGCTGGCCCATGAACTGGCCAAAAAAGATGGCCGCATCCGGGTGCTGGAACAGCCCAATGCGGGCATCTGCGCTGCGCGCAACCTTGGCTTGCAGCATTGCCGCGGCCAGTGGTTCACCTTTTGTGATGATGATGATACCATGCTGCCCCATGCATTGGAAACCCTGCTGGTCCTTGCCAAATCAACCGGGGCGGATGTGGTGCGCGGTGGCTACCGCCTGCTGCGGGCCAATGCTGCAGGAACGGCTGTGGAGCTGCCCCACCCGCCGGGGCAGGCAATAATCATTCACAAGCCGGCGGGGCAGGGCTACCTGCAATTTTTGCAGCAAAGCGGGCCGCAGTTTGTCTGGAACGCTATGTACTGTACAAATCGGCTGGGCCATCTGCGCTTTGATGAAACCTGCCGCAAAGGGCTGGAAGATTTTGCCTTCAACGCGGCAGTGTTCCAGCAGGCAGATTCAGCCGCATATACGCCGCAGATCGTATATGAACACCTGGAGCGGCAGGGCAGTACCTCCGCCTGTGGGAACCCGGCAGCAGTGCAGGTACGGCTGCAATACCTGCCCCGGTGGGTGCAGGCGGAATATACCGCAGCCCGCGCCTGGTGCCCCCCGCAGCAGCTGCCAAAGGTGTGGAGCGCCCGCCAGGCAGAGTTTGTCACCTTTGTCATGCATCAGCTGCGGGATGGCCGCTTGCCGCCCAAAGCCAAAGCGGCTGCCTGGCACAGCCTGCAGCAGGCGCTGGCAGCCTGCCCCCACAGCAGGCTTGACTTTTGGTATGCACTGCGGCACAACAAAAAACAAGGTGCCGCACTGTTTTTGTTCCGTACCCACCTGCAGGGGCTGTATGCCTGCCTGCCAAACCGGGAGGAGAAACTGCTACAATGAAAACCATCCTTGTTACCGGCGCAGCCGGTTATATCGGCCGCCATGTTGTAAAAAAAGCACTGGATATGGGCTACCGCGTCATTGCATCGGACTTTGCCTTTAAGGGCGTGGACGAGCGCGCAGAATTCTGCGATGTGCCTATTTTCAGCGGGGACAAAAATATTTATGCGGCGTTGGGCAAGCCTGATGTCTGCATCCATATGGCCTGGCGGGATGGGTTCCGCCACAATGCATCCAGCCACATGAAGGATCTTTCTTCCCATGTTACCTTCCTGAACAATATGGCAGCGGGCGGCCTTTCGGATTTGACCGTGATGGGCACCATGCACGAAGTCGGCTATTGGGAGGGCGCTATTGAGGATGATACCCCCTGCAACCCCCTGAGCCAATATGGCATTGCCAAAAATGCCCTGCGCCAGAGCATGATGCTTTCTTTGCAGGGCAGCAGCTGCAACCTGCACTGGCTGCGCGCCTATTATATTACGGGCGATGAAGCCCATGGCAGTTCCATCTTTGCCAAAATCGCACAGGCAGAGCTGGATGGCAAAACAACGTTCCCGTTTACCAGCGGGCAGAATAAGTACGATTTTATTGATCTGGATGAACTGGCAACCATGATTGTGGCGGCCAGCGTGCAGAACAAGGTCAACGGCATCATCAACGTCTGCACCGGCCAGCCGCGGACCCTGGCTGACCGTGTGGAGCAGTTCCTGCGGGATAAAAACTATAAGATCAAACTGGATTACGGCGTTTTCCCGGACCGCCCGTATGACAGCCCCGGCGTTTGGGGCGACCCCACCAAGATTAACGCAATATTAAAAGATGCAGGTTTGGCATAACGATAACCGGAAAGGGTGACAGAATGAAACGACTGGGTATTTTTTTCTTTTACGAAAAAAACGGTGATGTGGATGATTTTATCACCTATTACCTGCGCGATCTTGCCCGTAACCTGACCGAGCTGATCGTTGTGTGCAACGGCAAGCTGAGCAAGCAGGGCCGCGCGGCATTTGAAGAATTTACTGATCAAATTATTGTGCGCGAAAACAAGGGCCTGGATGTGTGGGCCTATAAAACCGCGCTGGATCATTACGGCTGGCAGCGTTTGAGCGAATTTGACGAAGTGGTCATGACGAATTCTACCCTGATGGGCCCTGTGCGCCCCTTGAAAGAAATGTTTGACGCCATGGCCGAGCGCACCAACCTTGATTTTTGGGGCCTGACGATCCACCATGGGGCGGAGGGCAACCCCTTTAAGGGCAAACATCTTTATAATTACCTGCCGGTGCACATTCAGTCCCACTTTATTGTCTACCGCAAAAAGTTCATCCAGAGCAAAGAGCTGCAAAATTACTGGGATACCATGCCCATGATCGAAAGCTATACCGACTCTGTGCAGCGGTACGAATCGGTGTTTACCAAACAGTTTGCCGATAAAGGCTACCAGTGGGATGTCTATGTCAACACGGACGATCTGAAAGAGTTTACGGATTATCCGCTGCTTGTCTGCCCCACGCGGTTGCTGCGGGATAAAAAGTGCCCGCTGTTCAAGCGCCGCAGCTTTATGCATGATTTTGAGGCATACCTGAATGATACCGCCGGGGAGCCGGTGCGGGAACTGTACGCCTACCTGCGGGACCATACGGATTACCCGCTGGAGCTGATCTGGAAAAACATGATCCGCACCATGCACCCTTATGATTTTACCCGCAACCTGGGTCTGACCCGCCTGATTCCGGAAAGGGTACAGGATGAGGCCTGCGCCGCTGGCGTGCGCAAAAACCGCCGCATTGCGCTGTGCATGCACCTGTATTTTATGGATATGCTGCCCCAAAGCTGCGCCTTTGCCGCCAACATGCCGCCGGAGACTGACGTTTTTATTTCCACCAACACGCCGGAGAAAAAGCAGCAGATCGAAGAAGCGTTCCGCACCCTGCCGTTGCATGCCGTTACCGTAAAGGTGGTCGAAAACCGCGGCCGCGATGTGGCAGCGTTCCTGTGTGACCTTGCCCCGCAGATCCGGGAGTATGATTACGCCTGCTTTATGCACGATAAAAAGGCCATCCAGACCAAACCCGGAAGCGTTGGCGCCAGCTTTGGCTATGTCTGTAACGAGAATATCTGCAAAAACGTAGACTATGTGCTGAATGTGCTGACAGAATTTGAAAAAGACCCTTATCTGGGCCTGCTCTGCCCGCCGTTCCCCACGCATGGCGTGTATTTCATGAACATGTGCTCCAACGGCTGGGGCCCCAACTTTGATAATACCAAGGCCCTGATGAAAAAGCTGGGCATTGACCGCCCTATTTCCGGCGAAAAAATGCCCATTGCCCCCTTTGGCAGCGTATTCTGGTTCCGCGTAAAAGCATTGGCCCCGCTGTTTGACCACGGCTGGAAGCACGAGGATTTCCCGCCGGAGCCGCTGCCGCAGGATGGTACCATCAGCCATGCCATTGAGCGTATCTATCCCTTTGTGGCGCAGGGGGCAGGGTATTACCCCGCCCAGGCCATGAGCGCTGATTATGCCGTTGCCCGCTGCGATTCCATGCAGGCATACGCGAGTGGTCTGATCCGCCCGCTTGCCCGCGTGTTTGACTGCACCACCTTTGGCAGTGCCGCTGCCAGCGCCGGTGCTTTTGCCGCGCGCAAGCACTGGTTCGGCTTTGGAAACTATGGCCCGTATGAGAATTCCAAGCGCCGCCGCGCCCGCAACTGGCTGCGTAAGCGGATGCCGAAATCCGCTTACGAAAACATGATGCGCGTTAAGCGCACGGTGTTGGGCCCCCATGACGTGACCTATGAGGATTAAGCCAACCGCTATGAAAAAACGGCTGATTATCTATTTCAATTATCACCCCAACGGGCAGGCTGATGCAGCCTGCCGCTTTGCTGTACAGCAAATGGCCGCAGTGGGGCAGGTGTTCTTTGTCAATAATGGCCCCTTGCAGCCGGAATCCCGCCAGTGGGCGCAAGGCTGCTGCCACACTGTGCTGGAGCGTGAAAACACAGGCTTTGATGTGGGAGCCTACCGGGACGCTGTTTTGCAGATCGGCCTGGATATGCTGGTGCAATACGATGAAGTTGTGCTGATGAACTATACCCTTGCTGGGCCGGTTGGGGATGTAGCTGCCATGTTTGCCGTGATGGATGGGCGCCCGGAGCTGGATTTCTGGGGCCTGACCCGCCACTATGCTATGCGCAGCCACCGCTTTGGCGGGGCAAAAGCCATGGTGCCGGAGCATATTCAATCCCACTTTGTTGTGGTGCGTTCCCGCATGATGGCAGACTTTTTTGCTTACTGGCAGGCGGCCGCCCTGCCCGCCAGCTATGAAGATTCCGTCCGCCTGCACGAAACGCAGTTTACCGCCCACTTTGCCGCCCTTGGTTACCGGTGGGATACCTTTGTGGATACAAAAGACCTGGCAAGCCTTTTCGTCAACCCCATTATGGCCTGCCCCAAGCTGCTGCTGGCGGACCGTGGGTGCCCGTTTTTCAAGCGCCGCAGCTTTTTTACCCCCTATGTGGATGAATTGCGCCGCACAGACGGCCAGGCCGCCGCAGAACTGTATGACTATCTGAAATCCGAGACGGATTACCCGGTGGATGACCTGTTGCGCGCACTTCTGCCGGTGCAGCCGCTGGCTGCCATGGCGCAAAACCTGCACTGGCATGATATCCTGCCGCAAACGGCGGGGGAGTGTGCGCCCATTTTGCTGGATGCCAACACTTTGGCAAAAGGCTGCGCCCTGCAGCCGGATGCCGTCTACTGCCTGCCGCTGCCGCGTGCTGCCGGGGTGGAGGGCTATTATTATGCCCGGTCTATGCCAACCATCCTGCAGCTGGCCCAGGCGGCAGAACTGTTTGATGCCCACCCGCTGGTAGGTGTGCTTGGCCCGGCTCTGCCGCTGTATGCGGGCTGCGCCGCCGAAAAAGCCCGGCGCTGGCAGCAGCAGAAACCTGCCGTACAGGCAAAACTGTCTGCGCAGGATTGCCCGCTCCCTCTGGATGAAACCCCGCCGCCGCTGCCCAATGGCGGCTGTCTGTTGGTGCGGGGGGCGGCATTCCCGCAGGGGCTGCCGCCGCTGCAAACGGAGTCGGATTTCTGGCTGGTGCCGCTGCTGGCCCAGTATAACGGCTATGCCAGCGCTACATTTGAAACCGCCGCCCAGTGTGCGGCCCGCGCCGATGTGCTGGATGCCGCCCTTGCTGCCCAGCGCGGCGTTGGCCCAGTATTCCGCCTGATGGGCCGCACCGTCAAAAATGCCCTGCGCAAACGAAAGGAGAGTGCCCGGTGAAAAAACAGCGCCTGTTTTATCTGGACCTCATCCGCGCCGTGGCGCTGGTGTGCATTCTGGTCATTCATTTCAATGCTGCCGTTACCGGGTATTTTACACTGCCGTCCAAACTGTTCGGCAGTGTGCTGCCCTTTAACATCTATTTGGGGGACTTTGGCTCCTCGCTGTTCTTTATGGTTTCCGGCGCGGCGCTGCAGTATACCAGCCCCGGCCAGGGAAGAGAGCCGCTCAATCTGGCGCGCTTTTACCAAAAGCGCGCCAAGGCGGTGTACCCCATGTTCTGGCTGGCGTGGTGTATATTTTTTCCCATCCGTTTTGTCACAAAGCCGGGGTATTATGCCGCAGCCAAAACGCCCAGCCTGCTGCTGACGGTCCTGGGGCTGGATAATTTTGCTCAGGCCGCGGGCTTGGTCACGATGGATTTTGCCTGCGTGGGCGAGTGGTTCCTGGGCAGTATCCTGTTTTTGTACCTGCTGTTCCCACTGCTGCGCTGGGGGCTGCGCAAACAGCCGCTGCTGACCTGGGTCGTGGTGCTGGCGGCCAGCCTGCCGGTGCATTACATGGGGTGGGATGCCCGCCTGGTAGCAATCCATATCCCGGAATTCCTGCTCGGCATGGCGTTTGTACACTGGAAGCGCCCGGCGCGCCTTGGCGTGCTGGCCGGGTGTGCGGTGCTGCTGTTTACCCCCGCTGCGGCGGATGGCAAGGTGGCCTGTGCGCTGTTCAGTGCCGCGGCGTTCATTCTGCTGGCTGCACTGGGGGGCTGCATCCACTGGGTGCCGCTGCAAAATGCGTGTGCGCTCCTCAGCAAGTATTCTTATGCGGTCTTTCTGACCCACCATGTCATCATTCTGCGCCTGGTGGAAAACTTTGACCTGGCCGCCATGACCCGGCGGGATACCGCGCTCTTGTTTGGCGTTTACCTTTTGGCCGTTGACGCGGCGTCGGCAGCGCTCTTCCGGCTGGATGCCTGGGTGCGCAGCAGTGCGGTAAAGCTGGCTGCTAAACCGGAATAACGTGCCCTTTGCATTAAGATGAAAATGCCTGCTTTGCTGCGGGCATTTTTTTCTGTGGTGAATTATGATTGAAATATCGCAGCGCCGCGGACACCTGTGCGGCAGAATTGGCAGGGAAAGCCCTGCTGTTTCACCCCCGGAACAAGGAAAGAATCAAAATTATTTCGGCTATGACTGTACAAAAAAAATCCTGTACGTTATAATACTAACAAAACCATTTGATCGCAAACCTAAAACGATATACCATAACTAAAATTGGAAAGGGGCGCATTTTCCGTGGAGCAGTTTTTCGTCAGCCTTGACAAGCTTGCGCGCGAATCCCATCTGACCGTTGCCTACACCCCCAAGGATCTTGACCAGTTCAAGGTCTATACCGCCGAGGTTTACCGCCCCGGCATCATGCTGGCCGGTTACTATCAGTACTTTGACCGCACCCGGATCCAGATCATCGGCCTGACTGAGCTTTCCTACCTGAATGAGCTGGACCCGGAAATCCGCCGTACCCATCTCGAAAAGCTTTTCTCTTTCCAGCCGCCGGCAGTCATCCTGACCCGCGGATTTGAGCCGTTGCCGGAAATGATGGAGTTTGCCCAAAAGTACGGCGTGCCACTGCTGCAGTCGGCTGAGATGACCTCCCCGCTGATGAGCTCCCTGATCCAGGCACTGAGCACCGAGCTTGCCCCCCGCATCACCCGCCACGGCGTGTTGGTGGAAGTATACGGCGAAGGCATCCTGATCCTTGGCGACAGCGGCGTTGGCAAAAGCGAGACGGCCATTGAGCTGGTCAAGCGCGGCCACCGCCTGATTGCGGACGATGCTGTGGAGCTGCGCAAGGTTTCCAGCAGCAAGATCATGGGCATGGCACCGGAGAACATCCGCCACTTTATTGAGCTGCGCGGCATCGGCATCATCAACGTGGCGCGCCTGTTTGGTATCGGCGCGGTCAAAAACAGCGTTGAGGTGGAAATGGTCATTGAGCTGGAAGCTTGGGACCGCACCAAGAATTATGACCGCACCGGCCTGGAAAGCAATACCTATGATATCCTTGGCGTTAAGGTGCCCAGTATGCTGATCCCCGTTATGCCCGGCCGTAACCTGGCCGTTATCCTGGAAACTGCAGCCATCAACAATCGCCAGAAAGAGATGGGCTATAACGCGGCGCAGGAACTGCTCAACCGCCTTGGCTTGCAGAACGATGTGAGCGGGTTCTGAACCTGACTGTAAATTATCATTTTATCACTAGAAACGGAAGTACCATCTTTATGCAGATCATTGCGGATCTTCACACCCATACTTTAAGCGCTACCCATGCATTTAATACCTTAGATGAAATGGCTGCCAAAGCCGCCGCCCTCGGCTATGCGGCGCTGGCCATTACCGACCATGGTCCGGCTATGCCGGATGCCCCGCACATGTGGCATTTTGCCAACCAGACGGCTTTGCCGCTGGTACTGCACGGCGTTGCGATGATGTACGGCGCGGAGGCCAATGTGATGGACACAAACGGCGGGCTGGATTTTGCCCAAAGCCGTTTGCGGGCGCTGGATTGGGTTGTGGCATCCATCCACAGCCCCTGCATCCCCGGTCTGCTGACCGAAAAAGAAGCCACCCGCCTGTGGCTGGCTGTGGCCGAAAACCCTTATGTGGATTGCATCGGCCATTCCGAGCAGCAGAATTACCGCTATGACTATGACCTTGTAACCAAAGCGTTCGCCAAAAACCATAAGGTTGTGGAGCTCAACGGCAATTCCGTCAATGTGCGGCGGGATGGTATCCCCAACATGAAGCTGCTGCTGGCCGCCTGCCTGAAAAACGGCTGCCATATTGCGCTGGATACCGACGCCCACAGCACCACCCAGCTGCAAGGCAACATGCCCCCGCTGCTGGCGATGCTGGAGGAAATGCAGTTCCCGCAGGAACTTGTGGTAAACGCCACGCGGCAGAACCTTGTAAATGAGCTAAAACTGCACGGCCGCATCTGTGCAGAATATATAGGAGGAGAAATCTTATGAAATACACCATTGGTATCGATCTTGGCGGCACTACCATGACGGCAGGCCTTGTTGACGAAGCTTACAACATTGTGGGCAAAATTACCCGCCCGACCCGCCTGCCGCGTCCGGCGCAGGACCTGGAGCGGGCACTGGCAGATTTGTGCCGTGCTGTTGCCAAAGACTGCAAGATTGATTTTGCAGATGTCAGCTATGTGGGCATCGGTACCCCGGGCAGTGTGAATTTTACCACCGGCTTTGTGGGCTATAACACCAACTTCGGCTACTATGACTGGAACCTGGGGCCTGACCTGGAAGCTCTGCTCGGCTGCAAGGTCTATGTGGAAAACGATGCCAACGCAGCAGCATTTGGCGAATACATCGCAGGCGGCGCAAAGGGCTTCAAGGATGCCGTTGTTATCACGCTGGGTACCGGCATTGGCAGCGGCATTATCCTGGGCGGCAAGATTCTGCGCGGATTCAACTTTGCTGCTGGCGAGATGGGCCATACCGTGATTGTAAAGGGTGGACGCAAGTGCAACTGCGGCCGTTACGGCTGCTGGGAACGTTATGCTTCCTCCCGCGCTCTGTCGGAGGATGCCCGCGAAGCGATGACCCGGCACCCCGAGAGCATGATGTGGAAACTGGCGGGGGATATTGACCATGTGAACGCCAAGATCCCCTTTGACGCGATGGAAGCCGGCGATGCAACCGCCAAGGCTGTTGTGGATAATTGGATCGAATATGTTGCCTGCGGCATTTCCAACGTGGTGAATACCTTTGAGCCGGAAGCCATCTGCATTGGCGGCGGTGTTTCCAATCAGGGAGAAACCCTGCTGGCACCCATCCGCAAGTATGTGGAGGAAGAAACCAAAAACATTACCACCGGCAAAATGCCCGCTATTCGTGCCTGTGTGCTGACCAACGATGCCGGCGTGATCGGCGCGGCAGCCCTGGCAAATTCTATCTGAGCCGTTTGTGAGGTTTGCTTATGAACGAGCAATTTCTTGCAGCTTTGCAGGCAGAAAACCTGCCTGTCAGCCTTGATGAATCCCTGGGGCGGCATACAACGTTCCGCATTGGCGGCAATGCAGACTTTTTTTGTGTGCCCGCCACGGTAACGCAGCTGACCCGTATTCTGGAACTGTGCCGCCAATATCAAGTCCGCACCTATCTGCTGGGCAACGGTTCCAACACGCTGTTTTCGGATGCAGGGTTCGGCGGGGCGGTTATCTGCCTGACGGGGTTAAACTCCCGCTTTTCCATGCAGGCCCAGCCGGATGGCAGCACCAAGGTGCTGGCCCCGGCTGGCATGATGCTTTCCGCTCTTTGCAATACCGCCCAGAAGGAAAGCCTGGCCGGGCTGGAATTTGCCTTCGGCATTCCCGGCACGGTGGGCGGGGCTGTGTATATGAACGCGGGCGCTTACGGCGGAGAAATAAAGGACGTGCTGACAGCCGTTACGTTCTTGGACGAAAACCTGCATCTGCAAACCCTGCCTGTGCAGGAACTGCAGCTGGGTTATCGCACCAGCATTTTTGAGCGGTGCTCCTGGTGCATCCTGGAAGCGGAATTTACCCTGCACCCCGGTGATGCACAGGAGATCCATACCGCCATGCAGGAATATATGCGCCGCCGCAAAGAAAAGCAGCCGCTGGAATACCCGTCCGCCGGCAGTACCTTCAAGCGCCCTGTGGGCCAGTTTGCCGGCAAGCTAATCGAGGACTGCGGCCTGCGCGGTTTCCGCGTGGGCGGGGCAGCCATCAGTGAAAAGCACTGCGGCTTTGTGGTCAACCTGGGTAATGCCACCTGCGCGGATGTTGTCAGCCTGACGGAGCAGGTGCGGCAGATCGTGCTGGAAAAAACCGGCTGCACCCTGGAACGCGAGATCCGCGTGGTGGAATAACCATGCCGCATCTTGATGCCTGCCAGGCAAGGAACGGTATTCCGTCCCGCTGAATGAGAGAGGAACAACAGGATGAACTTTTTGATCGTAACCGGCCTTTCCGGCGCAGGCAAGTCCATGGCGGTCAACGCGCTGGAAGATATCGGATTTTTCTGCATTGATAATATCCCGGCGGGCCTTTTGCCCCGTATCCTGGACTTTGCTCAGCAGGGCGAAAACCAGCTCAGCCGCGTTGCGGTCGTGATGGACATCCGCGGCCTACATTCTGTTCAGGAAACCAATGAGGCACTGGAAGCGCTGGACGAAAAGAAAATGCCTTATGACATCCTGTTCCTGGATGCCAGCGATGCCGCCATCCGCCGCCGCTATAAAGAGACCCGCCGTGTGCATCCCATGACCATCAGCGAGGGGATCCCGGTCAGTGAGGCAATCACCAAAGAACGGCAGATATTGCAGCCCCTGCGGGAACGTGCAAAATATGTGATCGATACCTCTTTGCTTTCTACCGCACAAAACCGGGAACGTGTTTCCAGCCTGTTTTTGCAAAAAGGTCAGTGTGCCATGTCTATCAACGTGGTTTCCTTTGGTTTCAAATACGGTCTTCCGCAGGAAGCGGACATCGTGTTTGATGTGCGCTGTCTGCCCAACCCGTTCTATGTGCCAGAGCTGAAAGAAAAGACTGGTCTGGACCAGGAAGTGGTGGACTATGTGATGAAGTTCCCTGAATCGCAGGAGCTGCTGCGCCGGATAGAGAGCTTTCTGGAATATGCGCTGCCGCTGTATGTTAAGGAGGGAAAAAGCCAGCTGATGATCGCCATTGGTTGCACCGGCGGCAAGCACCGTTCTATCACTTTTGCCCGCAAGATCGGGGAGTACTGCACAAAGCTTGGTTACCAGCCCAGCGTGCAGCACCGCGATGCCCGCCGCACGGCCTGATACATCCCAAATCTCCCGATAAAGAGAGTGTGAACACCAAACGTGAGTTTTTCCCAAGACGTTAAAAACGAGATACTGCACCGCAAAATCGTGCGTAGCTGCTGTGTTACCGCAGCGGCTTACGCGATTGCCTGCTTTGGCAAGTATTTTGATGACCGCGGCGTGGTTTTGCAGACCGAAAACGAGGGCATTGCCCAGCTGGCACAAAAGCTGTATGCCCGCTGCGGCATTACCGGTACCGTAATTTCCAAGGAGCGCGGCACCGGCCTGATTTATGAGTTCAGCGTAAAAGACCCCGAACAGGTACAAAAAATGCTGAACCTGTTTGGACATACTGGCCGCGAAACCACCCTGCGCATCCGGCCGGACTGCTTCAAATGCCAGAAATGCGGGTCGTTTTTCATTTCCACTGCGTTTTTATGCTGCGGTACGGCAACCGACCCGGAAAAGGAATATAACATTGAGTTCCTTTCGCCCCGGCACTCGCTTTCGCAGCAGCTGGAGGGCATTCTGGCCCAGTATGAGTTCAATCCCCACCGCGCCGTGCGCAAGGGGGCCAACACCGTATATGTCAAATCCAGCGACCATCTGGAAGATTTGCTGACCTTTATGGGCGCAGGCAACGCCGCCATGCGCATCATGGAACAACGCATGTATAACGATATGCGCAATAAAACCAACCGCCTTTCCAACTGCGAAACCGCCAACATGGGCAAAACCGTACAGGCAGCCGTGCAGGTGCGCCTTGCGATTGAGATGCTGGAAGAGGCCGGCGCGCTGGAAACCCTGCCCAAACCATTGCAGCAGGCTGCCCGCCTGCGGATGCAGTACCCCGAAATGCCGCTTGCCAAACTGGCGGAAAAGTTTGACCCGCCTGTCAGCAAAGCAGGGCTTTCCCACCGGTTCAAGCGGATCCAGGAAGCTGCCGCTCGCCTGAACGCCGCTGCATCAGCACAGCCGGAAGAGCAGGAAAATCTTAAAGAGCCGGAACCAGCAGGACAGATCATCGCACCATCTCCGCAATAAACCACGCAAAGCCGCTGCGTAACTGCTGCGGCTTTTCCGCATTTTACCACAGCAGCAAAGGGATACATTATGCCAGAAACCACGCCACACCAACCGCAAAGACAGTTCACCCACCTGCACCTGCATACTGAGTACAGCCTGCTGGATGGCGCCTGCCGTATTGACCGCCTGTTTGACTATATCAAACAGCTGGGCCAGACCGCCGTTGCCATTACTGACCACGGCGTTATGTACGGCTGCGTTGCCTTTTATGATGCAGCCAAAGCCGCAGGCATCAAGCCGATCATTGGCTGTGAGGTGTATGTTGCCACCCGCACCCGCTTTGATAAGGTCAACCGCATTGACGGCAACAACCACCTGATCCTGCTCTGCAAAAATGAAACCGGGTATAAAAACCTGATCAAAATGGTATCCGCCGGTTTCTTGGAGGGCTTTTATTCCAAGCCGCGCATTGACCATGACCTGCTGGAGCAGTACCACGAAGGCCTGATCTGCCTTTCCGCCTGCCTTGCCGGTGAGGTCCCTCAGGCGATTCTGGCAGGGGACTATGAGCGCGCCAAGCAGATTGCTCTTTACTATAACGATCTGTTCGGCCAGGGCAACTATTATATTGAGCTGCAGGACCACGGCTTGGAAGAAGACACTACCGTTCTGCCGCAGCTTATCCGCCTTTCGCGGGAGACAGGCATCCCCATGGTTGCCACCAACGACTCCCACTACATCACCCGCGAGGACGCCAAGATGCAGAGCATTCTGCTGTGCATCCAGACCGGCAAAACCGTCAACGATGTGGACCGCATGGAGTTTCAGACCGAGGAATTCTATGTAAAAAGCACCGATGAAATGTATGACCTGTTCTCCATGGTGCCGGAAGCCTGCGAGAACACCAACAAAATTGCAGAACAGTGCAACTTTGACTTTGTGTTTGGCGATACCAAGCTCCCGTATTTCAAAGCTCCGGACGGCATGGAAAACCAGGAATACTTTGAAAAGCTCTGTTATGAGGGCTTGGAACGCCGCTACCCCGGCAAGGTAACGGATGCCTTGCGTGAACGCCTGGAATACGAGATTGGCGTGGTTAAAAAGATGGGGTACACCAACTATTACCTCATCGTGTATGACTTTATCAATTACGCCAAAAGCCGCGATATCCCGGTCGGCCCCGGCCGCGGCTCCGGTGCGGGCAGCCTGGCGGCCTATTGTGTCGGTATTACGGACATTGACCCCATCCGCTACAGTTTGATTTTTGAACGCTTCCTGAACCCGGAACGTGTCTCTATGCCGGACTTTGACGTTGACTTTTGTTACGAGCGCCGCCAGGAAGTGATTGATTACGTCAACCGCAAGTATGGCCGTGACCATGTGGCACAGATCGTGACCTTTGGAACTATGGCCGCCCGTGCCGCCGTGCGCGATGTCGGCCGCGTGATGGGTATGCCGTACCAGGACGTGGATAAGGTGGCCAAGCTGATTCCTACTGAACTGAAAATGACGCTGAACCATGCGCTGGAGGTTTCGCCGGACCTGAAAGCAATGTATGACGCTGAACCCCAGGTGCATGAGCTGATCGATACCTCGCTGAAAGTGGAGGGCATGCCGCGTCACGCTTCCACTCATGCGGCGGGCGTTGTGATTACCCGCGAACCGGCTACCGAGTATGTGCCGCTTTCCACCAACGATGGTCTGCCGGTTACCCAGTTCAACATGGTGGAAATTGAGCGCCTTGGCCTGCTCAAGATGGACTTCCTTGGCCTGCGCACCCTGACCGTTATCCATGATACCGAAGCCGCCGTGCGCCTGCATGAACCGGATTTCCGCATTGCCAATCTGGATTATGACGATGCCGCTACTTATGCTATGCTGGAACGGGGCGAAACAGAGGGCATCTTCCAGCTTGAATCTACTGGTATGACCCAGGTGCTGGTCAGTATGCACCCCCGCAGCCTTGAAGACGTCATCGCCCTCATCTCGCTGTACCGCCCCGGCCCCATGGATTCTATCCCGACCTATCTGCGCAACCGCAGGGAGCCGGATAAAGTCACCTATAAAACACCCCAGCTGGCCCATATCCTGGATGTTACCAACGGCTGTATCGTTTATCAGGAACAGGTCATGCAGATCTGCCGCGAGCTGGCAGGCTTCAGCTTTGGCCAGGCTGATAACGTGCGCCGTGCCATGAGCAAAAAGAAGCATAAAGTCATGGAAGCCGAGCGAGAGCACTTTGTGCATGGCTGTACTGAGCCGGGCAAAGAGTGCGCCGGGTGTGTGAAGAACGGAATCCCGGAAGCCGTGGCCAATGAGATCTATGACGATATGGTCAGTTTTGCTTCTTATGCGTTCAACAAATCTCATGCGGCCTGCTATGCCTATGTGGCATTCCAGACAGCCTATCTCAAGTGCCATTACCCGTGCGAGTTCATGGCTGCGCTGTTGACCAGCGTACTGGACAGCACCGCCAAGGTGATTGAATATTCGTCCGAATGCCAGCGCCTTGGCATCAAGGTTTTGCCGCCGGATATCAATGTATCCCGCGGCGGCTTTACGGTGGACGGGCAGAGCATCCGCTTTGGCCTGAACGCCGTCAAAAGCGTTGGCCGCGATTTGATTGAAGCGGTCATCAAAGAGCGCGAAAGCCGCCCATTCCGCAGCCTGTATGATTTCTGCAAGCGGATGCGCAGCAACATGCTTAACCGCCGTGCGCTGGAAAACCTGATCAAAGCCGGTGCCTTTGATACCCTGGAACCCAGCCGCCACGGTATGATGGAAAGCGTGGAAACGGTACTGCGCATTGTTGAAAACGATGCCCGCCAGAATCTGGATGGCCAGCTGGATTTGTTCAGCGCCATGGCCGGTGCCGAGGAAGCCCCCCAGAACGATGATTATCAGGTGCCCAACCTGCGTGAGTATGATTCCGGCGAGCTGCTGAAAATGGAAAAAGAGGTCTCGGGCCTGTACCTGTCCGGCCACCCGTTGGATGCTTACCGGGAAAAGATCGAAAAAATCTCCACCTGTACCATCGCTCAGCTGCAGGGAGAGAATGCCAGGGATTTTGATAACCAGACGGTTACCCTGGTATGTACCGTGGTCAAAAACAAGATCATGACCACAAAGTCCAATACGTTGATGGCCTTTACTACCATTGAAGATCTGACCGGCACAATGGAGCTGTTGGTGTTTCCCCGCGTGCTGACCAGCTGCCGTGCGTATTTGCAGGAGAACGCCGTTGTTGTCACCACTGGCCGCGCTTCCGTTAAAGAGGATGAAGGCACCCGCCTGATCGTGGAAAGTGTACTGCCGGTCGATGGTTATGATCCATCCCAAAGCTTTGGCCAGAACCGTTCCCAGCGCATCAGCGCGGCAGCGGGGGATACGGCTGCCCAAAGCATATGGCTGCTGGTGCCCTCGCGGGAATGCGCCCAGATGCACAAGGTGGAAAACCTGCTGCAAAATATTTTTGACGGCCCCACACCCGTATATTTCAAATTTGAAGATTCCGGCCAGCGGGTGCGTGCGCCGCAAAGTATGTGGGCCATGGATCACCCGCTGCTGCGCCAGGAGCTGGAACGCATCTTGGGTGCTGACCATGTAAAGTTCACAACGGCACAAGCGGCAAAATAAATCCATGTACTTTGCGCGTTTTATCCATAAAATTGGGCCGCTGGTATGGTATAATAGCAGGCAGGGGAGTATGTTAAAAAATAGGCAGGTTGCCCGGTGGTACGCCGGAAAATGCCTGCCGGGGAAAACCAGTTCTGCGTTTTCTTCATTGGGCCGCTCTGCGCGGCTCAACTATAACAGGAGGACATTTTTATGGCTAAGGAAATCAAAACCATCGGTGTACTGACCAGCGGCGGCGACGCCCCCGGCATGAATGCAGCGGTACGCGCCATTGTCCGCGCAGGCATCTCCAAGGGCTACCGCATGATGGGCATTCAGCGCGGTTATAACGGCCTGATCAACGGCGAATGCTACGAAATGAACGTCCGCAGCGTGTCGGAGATCATCCACCGCGGCGGTACGATTCTGTATACTGCCCGCTGCCTGGAGTTCAAAACCAAGGAAGGCCAGGCCAAAGGCCTTGCACGCTGTAAGGAACTTGGCATTGATGCCCTCGTGGTCATCGGCGGCGACGGTTCTTTCATGGGCGCCCGCGCATTGGCGAACCAGGGCATTCCCTGCGTTGGCATTCCCGGCACCATTGATAACGATATTGCCTGCAGCGAGTATACCATTGGCTATGATACAGCCATGAATACCGCGGTAGAAGCCATTGATAAATTGCGTGATACCACCCAGAGCCATGACCGCTGCAGTGTTGTTGAGGTTATGGGCCACCATGCAGGCTATATTGCGCTGAACGTCGGCATTGCTACCGGTGCTTTGGCTGTGCTGCTGCCGGAGCGTCCGTTCGACTTTGAGCGTGACATTCTCCAGCGTATGCGCCAGACCCAGGTTACCGGCAAAAAGCACTTCATCATCATTGTGTCGGAAGGCGTTACCGATGCCCAGACCCTGGCCAACCAGATCCAGGCTGCAACAGGTGTTGATTCGCGTGCAACTGTTCTGGGCCACATCCAGCGCGGCGGTTCACCTACCGTGCGTGACCGTGTGAATGCCTCCCTGATGGGTTACCATGCAGTGGACCTGCTGGATAAGGGCATTTATAACCGCGTGGTTGCCCTGTCCGGCGGTAAGATCGTGGACTATGATGTCAACGTGGCGTTGTCGATGCACAAATACCTTGACCCGATGGAGATCGAAGTGGCACAGGCGATTTCCATCTGATGCGGTAAGTCCGTGCGGCCCTGTATATGGGCCGCATTTTTTTGTAAAGGTGCATATTTTGCGCCGTGCAGGCAAGAATTTTCGCATAATGAAAAAAAGTTCTTGCATTTTGCTGCACCTTGTGCTACTATACTATAGCAATACACACGCATTGCGTTGTTTTTTTGTGCCTTTTTTGCCGTAACACGTAAAAAGGTTAGAAAACAAGTACGCGATGCGGAGGGTAAAAAACTAAATTTTGGAGGAAATTAACTATGGCAGTCGTATCTATGAAACAGCTTCTCGAAGCCGGCGTGCATTTCGGTCATCAGACCCGCCGCTGGAACCCCAAGATGGCAAAGTACATCTTCACCGAGCGCAACGGCATCTACATCATTGACCTGCAGAAGACCGTAAAGAAACTCGATGAGGCTTACAACTTTGTCCGCGATGTTGCTGCTGACGGCGGCGAGATCCTGTTTGTTGGCACCAAGAAGCAGGCTCAGGAGTCCATCCGTGACGAGGCTACCCGCTGCGGCATGCACTATGTCAACGCTCGCTGGCTGGGCGGCATGATGACCAACTTCCGCACCATCCGTAAGCGCATCGACCGTATGGAGCAGCTGAAGACCATGCAGGAAGACGGCACTTTCGACCTGCTGCCGAAGAAGGAAGTTGTTAAGCTGGAGCTGGAGATGGCTAAGCTGGACAAGTACCTGGGCGGCGTTAAGAACATGAAGACCCTGCCGAAGGCTATGTTCATTGTTGACCCGCACAAGGAGCGTATCGCTGTTTCTGAAGCTCGCAAGCTGAACATCCCCATTGTTGCTATCGTTGATACCAACTGCGATCCCGATGAGATCGATTACGTCATCCCCGGCAACGATGACGCTATCCGCGCTGTCAAGCTGATCTCCGGCGCTATGGCTGATGCTGTGCTGGAAGGCAAGCAGGGTAAGCAGGATGCTCCCGCTGCCGAAGAGGCCGCCAAGGCTGAATAAGCCCGATCCCGCCCGAAACTGTTTGTACACCTAAATTCAGAAAGGACGAATGAACATGGCTGTTTCTGCAAAGGACGTTATGGAACTGCGCCGCCAGACTGACTGCGGCATGATGGAATGCAAGAAGGCTCTTGTCAAGGCTGATGGCGACATCAATAAGGCTATCGAGATTCTGCGTGAAGAGGGTCTGGCTACTGCCGCTAAGAAGGCTGGCCGTATCGCTGCTGAAGGCATGGTTTACGCTGTTGCCACCGCTAACGGTGCTGTTGTTGTTGAAGTCAACGCTGAGACCGACTTTGTTGCCAAGAACGATAAGTTCGTTGAGTTCACCAAAGATCTGGCCAATGTTGTTGCTGAGCAGAAGCCCGCTGATGTTGAGGCTCTGATGGGCTGCAAGATGGGCGAAGGCACTGTTGACGAAGCTCTGAAGGCTCTGATTCTGGTCATCAAGGAGAACATCAAGGTTCGCCGTTTTGCTTCCTATGAGGGCCATTGCGCCGCTTACGTTCACGGCGGCGGCACCCACGGCGTTATCGTTAAGTTCGATACCACCGATGAAGTTGCTGCTAAGCCGGAGTTCGCTGAGTTTGGCAAGGATATTGCAATGCAGATCGCTGCTGCAAACCCGAGCTACCTGAACCGTGAGGCTGTGCCTGCTGAGGCTATCGAGAACGAGAAGAAGATTATCATCGCTCAGATGGCTAACGATCCGAAGGCCGCCAACAAGCCCGACGCTATCAAAGAGAAGATGGCTACCGGCCGTCTGGGCAAGTTCTACAAGGAGAACTGCCTGGTCGATCAGGCTTTCATCAAGGATGGCAACATGGACGTGAACGCCTATGTGAACGCTACCGCTAAGAAGCTGGGCGGCGATATCAAGATCGTCGAGTACACCCACTTCATCAAGGGCGAAGGCCTGGAAAAGCGCGTTGACGATTTCGCTGCTGAAGTTGCCGCCGCTGTTAAGGGTTAATTAGCTGATTGCTTTCTGAAAGAGCACTTTGAGAGTTTACCTCTTAGGGTGCTCTTTTTTGTTTGCTTTTGAGTGGTAAAACTTGGAACGCTATCCCCAGAAAAGCCACCTGCCTTTGTTCAACTAATCCGATTTTTGTGTCTCTTTCACGCATGTGATTATCCTCAATTTCTGCCAGTATCCTATCCGAAACTCTACCATGACCAATGGCATCGTCCTTGATCCGTTCCTTGGCAGCGGCTCTACGCTGATTGCCGGTGAGAAAACAGACCATGTGTGCCGGGGCATTGAGTTTGACCCGAAGTTCGTGGATGTCATCGTGAAGCGGTACGCCTGTATGCTCTCTTCCATTTTTTCTTTGGCGATCTCAGCACGGTTGACATAATCCTGAATGGCGTTTACGGCTAATCTAAATACTTCAGTAATAGCCCAAATGGCCGCGGCCTGACCAGCAGTTGTCAACATCTGCAGGCCAATACCTTTAATGGCGTTTGTCAGTTTGCCTGCGCCGGTTACAGAACTAAAAAAGTTCTGCACGGAGATATTGGCGTCGTCTGTGTGGGCTACAAAGTCTTGGAGAACGACAGACGTATCTTTCAAATTGTCATTTATGGCATCTATTGGTTTTATACCGTTTTTAACCGCTTCCATAAAAGCCTGCAAGGCAACGACATCATTGTCTAAGTCTTTCGCAAAATCATAGTCATTATTGAAATTACCGGTCAGCCAAGAAAATAGAGTTCCTTTTTTTGTGCCGCCCAAAAGATTAGCTTCAGAAAAGGCTTTTCTAAAATCTTTAATAGAATCTTTTGCCCTTTTTCCATTAAGAGTTAAAAAAGTTCCAGTGTTCAGATCGTTACCTGTTCCAAACAAGTTAAACAGATTCAAAATCAGGTTGTTCTACTAATTATTGTGTGGTATAATCAGTATAAGGTTATAAAACAACTTGTTTGGGAGGTATAAAAAATATGAACTTTAACGAAAGACACTATTACGTTTGCCCTGTTTGTGGCAGGGATTTTTCTTCTGTAGAATCTTATCCTAGTTGCGATTTTTGTAATAACCATGAAGTTATAAGTTATCCAGGCGGAGAATGGAAAGAAATCAGAGTCAAAGTTAGTAAAATGTCCCCATTGGAATTTCAGGAAAATTTGAAATTAGAGCCTGTAAATAAATTTTATATCGACCTTTACGCTGGCGACAAGAAAAAACAAAATGAAGAAAAAGAGTGGGCAGTATGTGAAGAGCTTTTCCATAAAAAATATGTCTACAACAACCCTCTCTTTGACAAAGCCAAGTTTGACATGCGTGCCGAGTGGGAATACGAAAAAGCCGTAGAGATGGAAGAGGGCTACCGTAAGCGCCAAGAAGAAAAGAACAAACCTCGCTGCCCTAAGTGTGGCTGTACCGAGTTCCAGATGGTTCCCCGCAAGTGGTCTCCTCTCACCGGGTTCCTGACGAACAAGGTGGACCGGGTATGCGTGAAGTGTAAGACGAGATATTAAGGATAGTCCTCTTATATATCTAAAAACATAAAAAGGAGTACAAACACTTTCTGCAACATATATGACATCCCTATAGTTGCAAAAAAACATAAAATAGCCAAAGCAAAATCTCCACCGTCCATAAAACATCACCTCTCAAAAATACCAAAAGCCCCGGCCATTAAAGGTCAGGGCTTATCTTTATTGTATGCTGGTAAAATCAATCGTTCCATGCGTACATCGTAAATATAAAGTGGCTTTTTTGTGCTGAAGTTGAAGTTTTTTCTTGTCCAATCCTTCCTAGTCCAATCCTCCCTAAAGGAATATAATAAAAAAGACAAAATTCAAAAGGAGCTACCGACATGAATTCCACGCAAGACAGCACAGCAACCCCAAAGTCACTCTTTGCACGGTATCAGGAGCACATCACCAGCGCAATTTTTATCGGCCTGGTGCTTGGTATCCTGACCGGGCTTTTCCTGGCAAGCCGCTTTGATGTGCTCCTGACCGTTACCACATTGCTTGGCAGCATTTACATGAATGCGCTGAACATGATGATCTTTCCGCTGGTGTTCTGCTCCATCGTGGTGGGCATTACCAGCATCGGCAACGCCAAAACCACCGGAAAAATCACCGGCGGTGCCATGATATTCTTCCTGTTCACTACAGCGCTGGCAAGCTTTGTGGGGCTGATTATCCCCAGAGCCATCAATCTTGGAAAAGGCGTCCGGTTTGAAATGGCAACCTCCGATATCGAGGCCAGCAAAATGACCAGCATTCTTGACACCGTCAAAAACCTGATTCCCGCCAATCCGGTGGCTGCTTTTGCCAACGGCAATATGCTGCAGGTGCTGACTTTTGCGGTTATCATCGGCTTTACCCTTGTTGCAATCGGCGAAAAAGGCGAGCCGCTGCTGAAGGTGATTGAATCCGGCAACGAGGTTTGCCTGAAAATCATCAGCACCGTGATGTACTTTACCCCCATCGGCGTTTTCTGCACCATTGTTCCGGTGGTGGAAGCCAACGGCACGGAAACCATTCTTTCCCTCACAACCCTGCTGGTCGTTCTTTATGTTACCTTCTTCTCATTTGCCGCTATCGTGTATGGCAGTTCCGTCAAGTTCCTTGGCAAGGCAAGCCCGGCAAAGTTTGTTAAAGCCTGCCTTCCGGCAGCTCTGAACGCCTTTGGCACCTGTTCCAGTTCGGCCACCATCCCCCTCAGCAAGCAGTGCATGGAAGACGAGATGGGCGTATCCGATAAAATCACCAGTATCGCTATCCCTCTGGGCGCAACGGTCAACATGGATGCTGTTTCCATCGTGTTGTCGTTCATGATCGTGTTTTTCGCCAACGCCTGCGGCGTTGAGGTCAGTACCTCCATGATGATTGTGATCCTGCTGGCAAATGTGATCTTGTCCGTGGGCACCCCCGGCATCCCCGGTGGTGCAATCGCTTCGTTCGCCGCGCTGGCTACCATGGCGGGTCTCCCGGCTGGCGTGATGGGCGTTTATATCAGCATCAATACCCTATGCGATATGGGCGCTACCTGCGTGAACGTTATTGGCGATATGGCAGGCTGCGTGGTGCTGAAAGAGAAAATTAAGCTGGATGACTGACACAGTTCCCACAAAACAAAATAACAAGTTACATTTGGGCGGGCAGTGACGAAAAACAACTGCCCGCCTTTTTGCTGCCTGTTTTGCTTTCAGCGGAAAAAGATGCTAAAATAAAGCAGTTGAAAAATCACACCGGAAGGGGAGCGCACAAAAACGCAAGATGGACGATAAAATAAAGAATACCTCAAAGCCCGGCGTGGCATATTATCATCTGCCGGGGCTGTTTGAATTTTATGGGCTGTACCGCATGTTCCTGCCGCTGTTCTATCATCACAGAGAATATTTTTACAACTGGTGCGCCATCGGCTCCATTTATGGGGCCCTGGGCGACTGCATCTGGGGTGGCGGCCGCACAAGTTTTGGCGTGCAGAATCCCGAAGATGTTATGGATCTGATGCGCGAATATGGGATATCCGCCCGGCTGACATTCAGTAACTCACTGCTGCGTGAAGAACACCTGGCGGACATAAAGTGCAACGCCCTGTGTAAGCTGTTTGAAAATAGCGGCGGCGCACAAAACGGCGTTATTGTCCATTCGGACTTGCTGCTCAGATATCTGGAAAGCCGTTATCCGGGGCTTTACTTTGTTTCATCTACAACCAAGGTGCTCACTGAATTCCCGCAGTTACAGGCGGAATTGAATCGGGATGACTTCCGCTATGTTGTGCCGGATTTCCGGTTAAATAAAGAATTTGAACAGCTGAACAACCTGCCCCAGCCCCAGAAAGATAAAGTGGAATTCCTTTGCAATGAATGCTGCTGGTTTGGCTGCAAGGACAGAAAGCGCTGCTATGAAAATGTAAGCCGTAAAAATCTTGGCGAAACCTGCCCCGACCACCGCTGCGCAGCCCCTGGCGCACAGGAAGGGTATCGCTTTTCAAAAGCAATGGACAACCCCGGTTTTATTGGCATCCAGGATATTCAAAATATCTATCTGCCCATGGGTTTTTCCAACTTCAAAATTGAGGGCCGCGGGCTTGGTAGTGCCTTAATTTTGGAGTTTCTGCTTTACTATATGACAAAGCCAGAATACCAGCTGCGCGTCCGCGAAGAAATTTATCTCAATAATATGCTAGACCTGTTCTGAATGGGGAAACGGCGCAATCGCTTTATTCAATAAATGTCAGTTTAGCACAGAAAAATTCTGGAATCCTCTTGCTCTCATGCTACATGAGGGACGTATACGCAAAGTATCCCTTAAAAATAAAAAAGCAAATCGAAAGTGAGGCATGATGATCGAATGAATGATTTTGTTTATAACAGCGGCGTACGGATTATTATGCGATTGCGGAAAACTTGAACGGAAACCACATTTTTGCGGGCGGGCTGGCACGATTTGCGATATAATAGACAGCATACAAATCGAAGAGAGGGGAATGTTTTGATGGAACTGCAAAAAGGCCGCCCGATGGATACTACGGGCAGATTGGCCAAAGAAACCCGTACCTATGATTTACTGGATAGTCTTGGGATCGAATATAACCGCATTGATCATGCCCCGGCCATGACGATGGAAGTCTGCCAGGAAATTGACAAAACGCTGCAGGCGGTCATCTGCAAAAATCTTTTTCTTTGTAACCGTCAGGAAACCGCGTTTTACCTGCTGATGATCCCGGATACCAAGGTGTTCCACACCAAGGATCTATCCGCCCAGATCCACTCCGCGCGCCTGTCCTTTGCCAAGCCGGAATATATGGAAAAGTTCCTTGATATCACTCCCGGCTCGGTCAGTGTGCTGGGCCTGATGAACGATACCGAAAACCATGTGCAGCTTTTGATCGATGAAGATGTGCTGAACAGTGAATATGTGGGCTGCCACCCCTGCATCAATACTTCCAGCCTGCGCCTGCGCACAAAAGACCTGGTGAAAACCATTCTGCCCGCCATCCACCATGAATTTGTCCGGGTTAAACTGTAATTCCGTGGGGGTAAAGCAGAATGATTTTGATTATGGCAAAATGATGTGATGACTTCGCCGATTTCTTACACATAAACGTTATACCATATAGTGGTGCAACCGGCCAGGGGAGCTTTGCTTTTTTGAGTGATTCAAAAAGTGAAGTGTCCCTGGCATTCTTTTTGTCTTTTTCCATGCCTGCAGCAGGCAAAACTTACCGTAATACCGCGGTTAGTACCAGGGGACACACGGCCAAATGCCACATGCAGCACGCTGCCCCGCGCCGGAATGCGGCGTAACGTTAGCAGCCAACGGCATGGATGCGGCGCGCACTTTAACCTTGCTACTGACCACACCTCGTTTTATGAGCGTTACGGCTGGCAGTTTTACTGCATGGTGCAGGGCGATGGCGAGGAAGAGCCCTCGCGGCTGTATATCCATACGATGTAAAGCGTGTTATTGTTCGCTGTGCCCCGCAAGATGTCTGTAAGGTGCGATGCCCTCATTGCGCCGAGGAAGAACCCAAACGATTTATCATCCTCCCCAATAAAGGCATAAACAAAAAGCGGCATGAACCCAATCACGCCGCTTTTTTAATCGTTAATGCAGATGATAAATATCGGATCGTCCCAATTATACAAAACCAAGCAATCTCTCTTAATACTCCGTCTCGCGGAACTTCAGGCTGCCGTTATCGCCCATTTCGTCCACAATGGCCAGGCTGGCCAGTTTGTAACCCTCGCGGCGCAGCTCGTCGCCGCCCGGCTGGAAGCCTTTTTCAATGCAGATGCCGATACCCGCCACACTGGCTCCGGCCTGCTGGCAGACATCCAACAGACCGCGCATGGCCTTGCCGTTTGCCAAAAAGTCATCCAGAATCAGCACACGGTCATTGGGGCCAAGGAACTTCTGGGCCAGAGTGATATTGTAATCTTTGCCGTAAGTATAAGAATGTACCGTGGAAGTGTACACATCGCCATCAATGTTTTTGCTTTTGGCCTTTTTGGCAAACACCACGGGCACATCAAAGTGGCGGGCCGTCATGCAGGCAATCGCAATGCCGGATGCCTCAATAGTCAGGATCTTGTTTACTCCGTCATCCTTAAAAATGCGGTAAAACTCCTCGCCGATTTTATCCAGCAGGTCAACATCCAGCTGGTGGTTCAAAAAGCAGTCAACTTTCAGCACATTGCCCGGGCGGACCTGCCCATCGCGCAGAATGCGGTCTTCCAAAAGCTTCATCTTAAGATACCCCTTTCATGTTTACCAACTATTATGCCTAATTCCGCCGCGTTTTTCAACCCTTAAAACCATGTTTTTCATTTTTTTATTACAAACTTTGTCAATATGGTAGTTTGATAATATTTTGTAACCAAACTTTGTGCAAAACCGCCACAAAGGCTTTGGATTCCATCTGCAATTTATGCCGATATTCCGTATTGAAGATTTGCCAACTTAGCGGTATACTTTAGTTTAAATTACAGTTATGGGCTGTGCAACCCGTTCCGGCAGGCGTTTGCCCGCCGGAGGCTGTAAATCATTAGGAGGGAATAACAATGAACAAAAAGGTCATCAGTGCAATGCTGGCTGCTTCCATGGCTGTCAGCCTGGCCGCCTGCGGTTCCACCGCTACTTCCGAAGCTACTTCCGCTGAAGCTTCTTCCGCTGTCTCTTCCGAGACTTCCAGCACCGTCGCTTCCGGCGAGTCCGCTGCTTCCGGCTCCTACACCGGCACCCCCATCAAGGTTGGCGGCATTGGCCCCATCACCGGCGCTGCTGCAACTTACGGCAATGCTGTTAAGAACGCCGAAGAACTGGCTGTCAAAGAGATCAACGCCGCAAACGGCAGCGATGTTTTTGACTGGAAGTTCGAGGACGATGAGCACGATGCTGAAAAGAGCGTCAACGCTTACAACTCCCTGAAAGACTGGGGCATGCAGGTTCTGGCTGGCCCCGTTACTACCACCCCGACCCTGGCAGTTGCTGCTGAGAGCGTCAACGATAACATGTTCGTTCTGACCCCTTCTGCCTCTGCACAGACCGTTATCGAAACCGGCGACAATGTCTACCAGATCTGCTTCACCGACCCCAACCAGGGTGTTGCATCCGCTGACTACATTGCCGAGAACGCTCTGGCTACCAAGATCGGCGTCATCTATGACTCTTCTGACGCTTACTCTTCCGGCATTTACGCCAAGTTCAAGACCGAAGCTGAGAGCAAGGGCCTTGAGATCGTCACTGCTGAAGCTTTCACCAGCGACAACAAGAGCGACCTGTCCACCCAGGTTGCCAAGTGCCAGGAAGCTGGCGCTGAGCTGGTGTTCCTGCCCATCTACTACACCGAGGCTTCTCAGATCCTGACCACCGCCAACAAGACTGGCTATGAGCCCATCTTCTTCGGCTGCGATGGCATGGATGGCATCCTGGATGTTGAGGGCTTTGATACCTCCCTGGCTGAGGGCTTGATGCTGCTGACTCCGTTCGCTGCTGACGCTCAGGATGAAAAGACCCAGGCATTTGTTTCCGCTTACGTTGCCGCTTACGGCGAAACCCCGAACCAGTTCGCTGCTGACGCATACGACGTTATCTACAGCATGTACCAGGCAGTTCTGGAAACCGGCATCACCGGCGATATGGATGCCAGCGAGATCTGTGAGCAGCTGAAGACCGGTTACACCAGCATGACCTTTGACGGCTTGACTGGTACCGGCATGACCTGGGATGCTTCCGGCGCTGTTTCCAAGGATCCTAAGGCTGTTGTGATCAAGGATGGCGCTTACGCCGCTATGTAATCTCTGCACAAAAGCAGGGGACCGCGTGCTGAAAAGCATGCAAAATTGAGTTTTGGCCAATGGGGGCTGCTGATTCACCATGTCAGCAGCCCCCATTTTGTTACGCGCAGAGAAAAAAGTGACAGAAAGTACCTGTTTTAGCCAAAAATACGTACCTTTTGCGCTTTAAGGCATTGTACTGTGCGGACAGATGTGTTAATATTATATACATATTTTGTTTTTCCGCTGTGCAATAATCAGGTGGTGTGCGCCGCCTTGGTGTGGAAGAACAAGGGAAAAAATAGAGTGAGGTGTTCTGCACAATGCAATTTCTATCCTATCTGATCAATGGCATCAGCTTGGGCAGTGTGTACGCGCTGATCGCATTGGGTTATACCATGGTTTATGGTATCGCTAAAATGCTGAACTTCGCCCATGGCGATGTCATCATGATTGGCAGCTATGTGATCTTTTTCGCATTCGGCTCGTTCGGGCTCAACCCCATTGTGTCGGTGCTGTTGTCCATGGTGGTGTGCACCATTCTGGGCGTTACCATGGAGCGTGTGGCCTACCGCCCCCTGCGCGAAGCCCCGTCCCTGGCTGTTCTGATCACAGCCATCGGCGTTTCCTACCTGCTGCAGCAGGTGGCCCAGCTGCTGTGGACTTCCAACCCCAAGAACTTCAAGTCCGTTGTCAGCCTGCAGCCCATTAAATTGTTTGATGGCCAGCTGACCATCTCAGCCGAAACGCTGGTCACCATCCTGGCCTGCATCCTCATCATGGTTGTGCTCACCCTGTTCATCAACCACACTTCCGCCGGTCACGCTATGCTGGCTGTGTCCGAGGACCGCGGTGCTGCCCAGCTGATGGGCATTAACGTCAATGCCACGATTTCTCTGACTTTCGCCATTGGTTCTGCGCTGGCCGCAGTTGCCGGCGCCCTGATGTGTTCCTCTTACCCGACTTTGATGCCCACCACCGGCGCAATGCCCGGCATCAAGGCGTTCGTGGCAGCAGTTTTTGGCGGCATCGGTTCTATCCCCGGTGCTTTCCTGGGCGGTATCCTGCTGGGGATCATCGAAAACCTCAGCAAGGCTTATATCTCCACCCAGCTGTCCGATGCCATCGTGTTTGTTGTTCTGATCGTTGTGCTGATCGTCAAGCCTACCGGCCTGCTCGGCAAAAAGGTCAACGTGAAAGTGTAAGGTGAGGATCATGGCATTAACAAAATGGAATCAAGTGAAAAAAAGCACCAAAAGTAATTTTATCACCTTTAGCATCGTCATTGGGTTTTACATTGTCGTTCAGCTGCTGGCAGCCGCCGGTGTGCTGACCAACTCTTTTTCCGGCCAGCTGGTGCCCATCTGCGCTTATGTGGTCATGGCTGTTTCGCTGAACCTCGTTGTCGGCTTTTTGGGTGAGCTGAGCCTCGGTCATGCCGGTTTTATGAGCGTTGGCGCGTTTTCCGGCACGCTGGTCTGGGTCAGCCTGTATGATGTGGCCCCGCACTGGCTGGCGCTGATCCTGGCCTTTGTTGTGGGCGGCGCTATGGCCGGTATCTTCGGCGTCATCGTTGGTGTTCCCGTTCTGCGCCTGTCCGGCGACTATCTGGCCATCGTTACCCTGGCATTTGGCGAGATCATCAAAAATATTATGAACGCCGTTTACCTGGGCGTGGACGACAGCGGCCTGCATTTCTCCCTTAAAGATGCCGCTTCGATGAACATGGCCGAGGATGGCAAGATCCTGATCAACGGCGCCATGGGCATTACCGGCATCAAAAAGACTTCCACCTTTACCATGGGCATTATTCTGGTGCTTATCACGCTGGTGGTTGTGCTCAACCTGATCCGCTCCCGCGCTGGCCGCGCTATCTCCGCTATCCGCGATAATGAGATTGCTGCCAAGAGCATCGGCATCAATATCACCCGCTATAAGCTGATGGCTTTTGTACTGTCCTCCGTGTTTGCCGGCATGGCAGGCGTGCTGTACAGCTTGAACTATTCTTCTTTGGTTGCCAAAAAGTTTGATTACAACACCTCCATCAACATTCTGGTCTTCGTGGTTCTGGGCGGCATCGGCAGCATCCGCGGCTCCGTGATTGCAGCGGCCATCCTGACCGTTCTGCCCGAAATGCTGCGCGGCCTGAACGATTACCGCATGCTGATCTATGCTATCGTTCTGATTGTCATGATGATCTTTACCCGCAGCCCCAAGCTGGTGGCATGGCGCAAAGAAGTGGCTGAAAAAATCACCGAGAAATTCCCGATTTTGAAGCTGAACAAATTCCTAAAGGATAAAAGCAAAAAGGAGGCGGCATAAATGGCACTGCTGGAAGTCAGTAACCTTGGCATTGCGTTCGGCGGCCTGCAAGCCGTTTCGCAGCTGGACCTTAAAATCGAAAAAGGCCATCTGTATGGCCTGATCGGCCCCAACGGCGCGGGCAAAACCACCGTGTTCAATATGCTGACCGGTGTGTATAAGCCCACCGAGGGCAACATTGTGCTGGATGGCAACGATATTACCGGTGCCACCCCGGAAGCCATCAGCAAGGCGGGCATTGCCCGCACGTTCCAGAACATCCGCCTGTTTAATGATATGACAGTTCTGGATAACGTCAAGGTCGGCCTGCACAACCAGGTTGTTTACGGCATGTGGACCGGTATCCTGCGCTTGCCGTCTTTCCGTGAGAAAGAGCACGAGATGGACCGCCGTGCTATGAAGCTGCTGAAAATTTTTGACCTGGATGCGGAGGCTAACTATAAAGCCAGCCAACTGCCCTACGGCAAACAGCGCAAGCTGGAAATTGCCCGCGCCCTGGCTACCAACCCGAAACTGCTGCTGCTGGACGAGCCCGCAGCCGGTATGAACCCCAACGAAACCGAAGAACTGATGAACACCATCCACAGCGTGCGTGACCAGTTCGGCGTTGCCATCCTGCTCATAGAGCATGATATGAACTTCGTTATGGGTATCTGCGAGGAGATCACCGTGCTGGACTATGGCCGTGTGATTGCCCGCGGCGACGGCAAAACCATCCGCAATAACCCCAAGGTCATTGCGGCCTATCTGGGAGGTGACGACTAATGGGTGAGCTGCTTTCGGTTAAAAATATCAATGTTTATTACGGTTCCATCCACGCCATCAAGGATGTTTCGTTCCATGTGGACGAAGGCGAGATCGTTACTTTGATCGGTGCAAACGGTGCCGGCAAAACCACCACCATGCACGCCATCTCCGGCCTGCTCAAGCTGGCCAGCGGCGAGATCACCTATGACGGTAACCTGATCAGCAAGATGGAAGCCCACAAAATCGTCCGCCTTGGTCTGGCCCAGGTGCCGGAGGGCCGCCGTGTATTCAGCGGCCTGACTGTGCAGCAGAACCTTTCCATGGGTGCTTATACCCGCCACGATGGTAAGGATGCCATTCAGAGCGATTACGACATGGTGTTTGACCTGCTGCCCCGCCTGAAAGAGCGCCGCAACCAGCCCGCCGGAACTCTTTCCGGCGGCGAACAGCAGATGCTGGCCGTGGGCCGCGCCCTGATGTGCAAGCCTAAGATCCTGCTGCTGGATGAACCCTCCATGGGTCTTTCTCCGCTGCTGGTCAAGGAAATCTTTAAGATCATCCGCGATATCAACCGCCAGGGCGTTACCGTACTGCTGGTGGAACAGAACGCAAAGATGGCACTGGATATTGCCAACCGCGCCTATGTGCTGGAAACCGGCACCATCAAGATGGAGGGCGAAGCCACCGAGCTTGCCAATAACATCGAAGTGCGCAAGGCTTACCTTGGCTGCGAATAACCGTAGCATAAGATACGCCCCTGCAATGAACAGAAACTGACAAAACAGCCCCGGCTTTTACCTGGTTGCATTCAGGAAAAAGCCGGGGCTGTTTTTTGTTTATCTGATGATATGCAATGATGATAAGATGGTAATTTAGCTATCCGTACTGCCATTATCATATACGGCAGGGGAGTGCCGATATAATTTTACCGTACTCCCTCCGGCGGGCGCTGTTCATCGCTCAGTGGCTGGGTCAACAGATTCAGCACTTTGTTGTAAATTTCGCTCCCGCAGGCTACAAAATGGTCGCGCACCTGTTCAGCGGTCATGGCGTCCGGCATCGTCACCTGCAGGGTGAATGCGCCGTGCTGCTGGTTTTTATCCTGAATGGTGCAGGTTACGCGGTAACGGTCACCGTCTTTTTCAATGTCGGCATGGTTCTGGGCCGCCTTGTGTACCCAGCTCTGGATGCGGATAACTGCCAGAATCGCACTTTCGCGCACGCTGCGGGGCAAATCTTCCGAGAGAGTCTGAGCCACTGTGGTACCTTTTTCGGTAATGGTGTAGCCGTTGGTTCCCTCAATGGCCAGCCCCTGGGCCACAAGGTCGTTCAGCGCGCCAACAAATTCAAAATAATTGACCAGCTCTTCCTGCAAAAGCGCAGCCTCCATGGCTTCACGGGTCACAGGCCCCACGCTTTTAATCAGGTAGCACAGCAAAATACGAATCTCGGTATCATTGGTCAAGCCGCCCATCTTTACACCGGCGGTAAATGCTTCTGCCATGGTCTCACTTCCTGAACAGGGGGCACAGGCAGCACCGTGCCCTCAAACTTTACTTTGTAGTTATTATACAGGAGTTTCAAAAAACTTACAAGCGCAAAATTCTTGCCCGCTTAAGCCGGCTTCAAAACACCGTTTCGATCTGCTTGCGGCTTTGCGGGGTGGAGTAGATCCACCGGTCCAGCCGCCCACGGGTCACAAAATAGTGTGGCTCAAACCGCATTTTCTGGTTCAGGTTCTTGTTCACCACCACCAGCTTGATCTTCATTTTATCCGGCAGAATGCTTTTAATATACACGCTCACCGTCTGGCCGGGGTGCAGTGCCGTATCCGGCTCCGCCAGCCCGGCCAGGTTGGGGGCAATCTCAATGAACACACCGTAATCTTCCACACTGCGCACAATACCCACCACGGTCTCCCCAGCGGCAAAGCAGGCGGCGTTCTCACTCCAGGTTCCAAGCAGCTCCCGCAGGGTCAGCACAATGCGGTCCTGCTCATCCCGGTTCTTGATGGCGCACAGCAGCTGCTGGCCCACCGTTACACGGTCTGCCGGGGAAGCAATCCGCGAAACTGAAAGGCAGTCGATTGGCAGCAGTGCTGAAATGCCGCACCCGACATCGCAGAACGCGCCAAAGTTTTCAATGTGTGTTACCGTGCAGGGAATCACGCTGCCGTTTTCCAGCTGGTCCAGGTACTGCTCCCGGCAGACCCGCTGCGCCGCCGCGCGGGAAAGCAGATAAACGGCCTCGCCGCTTTCATCCTGCGTCGTACCCTGGACCACAAAACAGGTCGGCCGCCCCACGCGGGTCAGCACAGCGATCTCTTTGACTGTCTCACCGGGGGCAGTGTCCAGACATTCTTCAAACGGCATATACGCATGGTGCCCGCACAGCTCAAAGCGCAGGCGGCGGTTGGTATCAAAGGCAAGGGCTGTGCTTTGCAGCACCTCCCCGGCGGCAATGCAATGATCCAGCTCTTCCCGCCGCAGGTGGGAAGCGTTGCGGCAAAGTCCTTCAGCACGGTATTCAAGCATTTGTTTTCCTCTTTTCTTATATATAAAATAAAAGAACAACGATCATAGCTGCCGCTACCGCCAAAAGTTCACAAAAGATTCTCCTGGCGGGGGCAGCTTTTCCCGGCAGGGCTATTTTCAAAACTGCCGGGATGGTATATAATAATATCTGTATCGCATTGTTCACAGGCACAGCCTGTAGCCCTGCGGACCAGATCAAAGGCAACACCGCACAATTCCCGCCTAGCGGCTTAAGCACCGCTTCGGCGGCTGC
>ERZ833963.1187-NODE-1187-length-32844-cov-4.139864_pt1 | contig 32844 bp, 23 predicted proteins | sample MGYA00519693_ERZ833963 | MGnify/ENA primary metagenome ERZ833963 (study PRJEB31850, sample SAMEA3708748) | human gut metagenome | biome: human gut; feature: human-associated habitat; material: faeces | place: China | collected 2014 ... | reverse complement strand
TTGTAGAACCTGTAACGAATGTGTTTCCACAGTTGCAGGTAACGGTTGCCTGATAGTAATCTGGATGGATTCCTTCTTTCATGATTTTCACCTCTTCTTTAAATATACCATAAAAAAAACGTCTCCGCTTATGAAAACGCTATCTTTTTTTGATTTTAAAATGAAAAGGTTCTATTTTCTTAATCTTGAAAATAGAAACCTTTTATTTTAGTCTTCTTTTGTTCTTTTTCTTAAAGATACATAAACGATTGCTGCCATTAATGCAAATGTTGCAAATGTCCATACAGATGTTGAATCACCTGTTTTCACTTTGTTATTTGTTACAACTTGAGGTTTATGAGCAGGTTCATTTGTATCTGTAGTGACTGTTGGTGCTTTTTCTAATGCATTAATAGCGTTTTGTAATTCACTTACAAGGGCATCGACTTCTTCTTGTGTCATTTCTGATGAATTTTCTAACTTCTTAGAAATTTCAGTAACAACATCTATTAATTTAGAATAAGATGCTTCTGTATATTTTTTACTATCTAATTGTTTAATTTGATCTAATAAACCATGGATACCATCTAAATTACCACGTTTAACAAGTTTTTGAGCAGCTTCTTTTAAAGTATTAGTTAATGCTTGAACATCATCACTTGTATTTTCATTTTTTAAAGCAGCTTTAACATCATTGTAAACTTTTTCAAATTCTTTCCATGATGATGCTGTATAATCTTTTTCTTGATATTGATCCATTAATGCTTTTAATGCATTTACTTCATCATCTGTTGCTTTTAAAACTAATTGTGTTCTTGCATCTTGTAATTGTTTTAAAGCTTCATCTAATTGTTCTTTTGTTGCATCTTCTTGTTCGATTAATGTTTGTGCATTCTTTAATGCTTCTTTAAATGAATCAGCAGTAGATGTTAAATATTTATTTGTATCTAACTTATCTAATTCATTTGATGTAATATAATCTTTTAACTCTTTTTTACTTACTGATACTTTTGTTACTAATTGAGCTTTTGCTTTTTGTAAAGCATCTACCATATCAATAACTTCTTTTTCAGTAATTGTTGCTTCATCCTTTTTAATGAATTCTTGAGCAAGTTTCACTTGATCTTGTAAAATAGCCCATGTTTCACTTGTATAATCTTTTTCTTTTAACTTGTTAATTGTATCAAGTTCATCTTTAACACTTTGAATATCTCCACGTTTAACAAGATTTGCATAAGCAACTTCTAATTCAGCTTTTGCATTTGTAATAGCATCTAATTCACCAGCTTGTTTATCTAAAACTTTTTGAGCTTGTTTTAATGCCTTTTCAAATTCTTTATAAGAATCTGCTGTATATTTATTTTCTTTAACATCTAAAGAATCAATATAACTTTGTAAATCTTTTGAAGATGTTGAAGCATATTCATCATCATTTAACATAATAACTTCTGAAATTGTTGGAATTTTGTTTTCATCCCATTCAATCTTTAATTCATAAACGTTTCCTTCAGGCATATAGAATTCATTTAATGATTTTTTAAGAGTTCCAACTTGAACCCATTTCTTTCCATTTTCACCATCTACAAGAACAGATACTCTTGCATTTGAAACTTCACCTTTTTGAATAATATGCATTTTCTTAACATCTAAATCACTTGATAATGTATAAGTAATGCTTCCAGCTTCTTTAGAACCTGGTCTATAAGCTGTAGATAAATCTCCATCAAACATATATTGAGGAATAAATCCATTTGCTTCTACAGTTGAAGAAGTATATGTTGGATCATTTGAAACTGGTACATATTCTCCATCATTGATAACAATTTCATTGAAAACAACAGCTCTATTATTATTTGTTGCTGTCATTAAGATCTTTAAGTAACGTGCTTTAACATTATTAGCAGTTCCTTCTACATAGACTTTATTTGGATATGTGCTTGATGCTTTATAACCTGCATCTGAATCAATACATTTAACCCCAGCATCATTTGTATTTTCATTACCATCTCCAATAGTTACAACTTTTGTCCAGTTTTCTAAATCATCTGATACTAAAATATCAGCATCTCTAATATAGTTAACTGCACTATCTTGGCAATACATTTGAATTTTAGAAATTGTTCTTTCTTGCCCTAAATCATAAATAATATATTGTCCTTTTTGTGGAAAATCACCAAATTCTGTTGTTGAATCGATATTACCATCAAAAGCAGCACCATTATTTCTAGTATCTTCACCAACACCCCATGAAGGATTAATATTCATAGTTGCTTTATATAAATATGGTGCTGTAATTTCATTTGAATGTACTTCAAAATGATTAATTGTCAATTTAATAGCTTTGTCTGTTTTATTAATTAATCTTACATATCTTCCATCTGGAAGTTCTTTTTCTTGACTTGTTACAGTTGTCCATTCAACACCATTTTTTGAAACTTGTAAAGTTGCTCCTTGACCATTTTCATAATCAATATTGAATGTACTTAAATCTTTGATTCTTGATAAATCAACACCAACGTATTGACCTTTTTCTAAAGTAATTTCTTGATTATAGATCAATTCTGTAAGTGCTTCTTCACTTTGTGAAGCTAATCTATAATCTGTATTTGTATAAACATTAGCATTATTGAAATCCTCATCTGGATTATATGCATTTACTGTAAATTCAGAGAAAATAACCCATACAGCTCTTTCTTCTTCATTCACTAAACGAACATAACGTGCTTTTAAACCATAGAAATTTTCATCAATTGTATCTTTTCCACTAGCTAAACCTTGATATGTTTTATAAGTAGTCCAGTCTTGGTTGTCATTAGAGTATTGTAAACTATATTTTTCCCATTTATCTCCTGCACTGCGGTCTCCACCGATAACTGCATGAATTTTACCAATAGCTGTTTCTTTACCTAAATCCCAACCAATATAATCACCTTTTCTTGTTCTATCACCTGAGGTACTAAAATCTAATGCTGTTGAACTATCACCATCTGTTAAATTAGCTACTGTTCCTCGATAAATTCCCCATGTATCTGTATACATAAATGTTGCATTGATTTGTCCTGGATCAGCCATTTTAAATGTATTGACTTTCCACCAATATCCTGCTGTATTACTTTTTAAATTTAATTCTAAGTTTCTAATACGAACTGCTTTTGCTTTAATATTTTGACTTGATACATCTAATTCAACAGAAGCATCACCATTATATTCTTTTAATACTTTCCATGTTTGACCATCCGTTGTATATTCAATGACATATTTTGTTGATTTATCTGTTCCTGCATCTTGTCCAAAATAAATTGTACCTAATGTTTTTGCTTTTTTGAAAGTTAATGTAATACTTGCATCAACTGGTAAATAATCTTTAATTTCTCCACCTTTATAAGGACTTTCAGCAAAATGAGCATAAGTAGCATTACTGTCATCTAATAAATTATTTAAAGAACCACCTTTAAGTGTCAATTTATCGACAGATAATGTACCTGGATCTTCTTCAGTTACTACTTCATCTGCATTAACAGCAATATCTCTAATACCTAACCAAGTATTCGCTTTATCTTCAGTAGCAATCATGCGAATACCTTTAACCCCTTTTAAATTTAAGTCAGTTAAAGCTACTTCATTTGGTAAAGTATATTCTTGATTATCTAAATCAACCCATTTTTTACCATCAATTGTATATTGTACTTTAGCTTTAGAAAAAGTATCTTTTGAATTTGAATTTGTTCCTAATCTAAAAGTCACTCTATCAATATCAATTGCTTTTGAATAACTAACGCCTACATAAGTTCCTTTACTAATTGTATTTGGTGTTTTATAAACGATTTCTGTATTGGCTTTATTATCGAATACATTATCAATATTACCTGTTGGTGTATCACTACGATTTGTAATAAATTTAGTAACTTGTTTATTTGGATTTACAATTGTAGAAGCAATATCTCCTAAATAAGAATCCATTGCTTTAATAAATGGTACGATATGTTGTACTCCTACTTCTGCATATTCTAAATGATCAACATAATTGAATCCATATGTTTTTGATTTTTCAAAAGCAGCTTGTCCAGTAGCATATAGATCCCAAATCTTATCATTAGCTTCTTCATCTTGTACAGCTTTAACAGCTTTAAGATAATTTATTGCTGCATCAGCTGTATCATCCCAACAGTTTAACCAATATACAATTTGATTTTTTACTCTTATATCACCTGCTTGTGCTCTATATGTAGCACTCGCATTTTTTAAGATTGTAAATTCATTGATCAAATCTTTAAATTGTTCATCACTGATTGTTGTTCCATTTGTAAGAGCTTCTTTGAAGCTTGTTAAACGATCTTTTAAATCTACCGATTCTTGTAACGCTGTTACACGACCATCCATATTTTGATTGATCATATGTTTTGAAAGTTCTCTTAAAGCAGTAGATGCTTGAGTTTCAATAGCGCTATTATGATCAACATATTTAAATGAAGCATTCCAGCATTTTTGAGCTTCTTCTTCACTTTGCCAAATATTCCATGAGTAACATGCATTCCCAAAAATTGCAACTTTACTTGGCTCAGATTGTTGCATTGGATTTAAAACGATTCCTTGAATCTTATTTGGATCTACACCAGGGTGTAAAAATGTTGTATAGCCACCCATAATTAAGTGTTTTTTAGAGTTATCTGTACATGGCCAGTTGATCCACATATAAGGGCCACGCCCTGCATTATTTGTAAAAGTTGTTGTGAAGTTATTTGTAACTTCTCCCCATACTCTACCACCAGTCATAACGATTTGAATATTTGCTGGGAAATTACGATAATAACTTTGTCCATTAGACATATATTCTTGTGTACAGAATGGTAATGTTAATTTTAAATCAGGATATGTTTTTTGCATTTCTTTTAACCATGCTGTCATATCAGTTAATGTTTTTGTATAGTTAGCACCACCAACATTTCCAGCATCATCTGCTAAAATAGCAATTTGACGAACACCTGCTTTAATAACTTGTTCAAATTTAGCTTGTAATACTTTTAAGTCTGCTTGATAGTTTTCTTCACTATTATACCTGATGGCATTATACATATATGGATGTAATGCAAATACAAAACGACATTTTGATTTATTTCCTGCTTCAGCAAGAGGTTTGATTTTTGTTTCAATTTCTTCATCTGTATAAAGTTCACGCCATTTAGAGTTATGTTTAGGATCATCTTTAGGAGCATAGAAATAAGAATTCAACTTGTAGTATCCTCCCCATTCCATTAATTTCTTACGATCCTCAGTTGACCATGGATTTCCATAATAACCTTCAATAAATCCACGACTAGCAACATTAGCATAATCTTCTATTGTAAAATTACGGATATTTGTTCCGTCTAATTGTTTAAAGATATGATACAAACTTGTAAGACCATAAAAAGCCGCATCTGTATCTTTACCTAATACTGTAATTGTTCCATTATCAACTTTTAATAAGTATGAATCTAATTGATCAAATAATTGGGTTGTTTTTACTGAATAATGTTCACCAACATATTGATCAACATATTGATTTGAATCTTTAATACCTACTAAAATGTTTGTTTGGTCTTCTTTTACTTCTTCAGAAGTACTTGCTTTTATATTTTTAATAGCTAATACTTCATTCATTCTATCCTTTGTATATTCATCAATACCATCTTCATAGACAACATTGACAGTAGATGTCATATCAAATGAACCATCTTGATAATCCATCATATGAGGATTTGGATAGACTTCATAATCATTTTCCAAAGCACTGACGATTGGATAAGAGTGAATACATCCAATTGACATTAAAAATGCAAGTGCTAGAGAAACAATTCTCTTTACCTTTTCTTTCATATTCTTCTTCCTTTCTTATTTACATTACTGCTCCCTTAAATGAATAATGTAATCTTAATTTGCAAATACAAACCAAAAAATAAAGACCAAACAAGATACACTAAAAAAGCGTAAGTTATTTGGTCTTGCCTACTTAAAGTAACAATCCGTATTTACATCCTGTATTGTAACATACACTCTTTGTCTATGCAAGGGCTTACAATAAATTTGTCTAGACAAAATAAATACCACTACTTAATAGTGGCATCTATTTTTATAATTCTTCTTTTTTTACTTTTTTAATACCTAACCATGACATGAAAGCCATTAATACAAATACAATAATATTTGTTTCATCACCTGTTTTAGCAGTTGAAGATTGTTTTTTATCATTTTTAGTAGTAGAAGTAATTACTTGATTATCTTTAGATGAAGTATTTCCTTTTGAAGTATTATCATCTTTAGTAGATGAATCTACTTTTTTAAGAGCATTCATAGTTTTTTCTAGATTAGAAATAACTTCGTTGATTTCTTCTTTTGTAGCATCTTCTTTAGCAGATACTTCTTTTGCTTGAGTTAATGCTTCTACCAGTTGTTTCCATGAATCCTTTGTATAATCTTTTTCTTGAAGTTGATCAGCTTTACTAATCAAATCAGTTAATCCAGATTTATCATTAAGTGTAACAAGTCCATTATAAGCATCTAATAATTTTTGATACATATCATTGATTTCATCTTTTGTTGCATCATGATTACTTACAACATCCTGTGCTTCTTTAAGAACATTTTGGAATTGTTTCCATGAATCCTTTGTATAATCTTTTTGTTCAAGATTTGATAAATCATCAACGAATGATTTTAATTGTTCATTATCAACAGATAATACAAGTTTTACCATTGCATCTGTTAATTGACGTTTCATAATTTCAATTTCATTAGCGTCAGGATTTTCTGCATTGACTAAACCTTCAGCAGCTTTAATTGTATCCTGTAAATGATTCCATGAAGTAGATAAATATCCAATATCTTCCATAGCTTTAGCTTTATTGATAACATCTTTTAAACCATCAACATCTGCCGGTATATCTGCACGATGTAATTTAATTTCTGCAGCACTTCCGTTATTATTAACAGCTTCTACGTAGTATAAACGAAGATGTTTTGTTTTTACTGTATCAAATTCAATGACTTTTGTAGATGAATCACTTGATAAATTACCTTCTTTAACTGTTTTCCAATTAATACCATCATCACTTGTTTCAATACGATATTTTGTAACATTTCCATTTTTACCAGTTTGACGAGGAACATATGTTAAACCATTGACACTCATTTCTTCTTTATTTTCAAAAGCAATCCAATGAGGTGTTGATAAATTCCAATCTGTATGCCACATTGTTGATGGATTATCATCTAATACATTTTTAGGATCTGATCCATCATGTTGATAAGATGAAGCAATTGCTGTAAGTTTGCTGTTATCAATGTAATTTACATTAACTTGTGATTTTAATTGTAGTTTAGTAAGTGCTTTGGTAAGTTCTACTTCATATTGATCGACTGTATCTTGCATTAATTTAGGTAATTCTCTTTGAATCATATCAATAACAAATTGTAAGTTTTTAACAGAATCTTCTGTATAAATCGATAAATCTTTTGGAATTGAATTTAAATAGTGATCTACTCTTGTATAATTTGCTTTTTTGTAATCAATTCCATTTACTAATTCTTTAATTTCATCTGTAAGAGTTGAAATTGTTTGTTCATTTGGATCATATTCTTTTAAAATTACTTTTGCTTCTTTTATTTTTTCTTGTAATTGTTTATTTTGTGATTCATCTGCTATATAACTTGCACTTGTTACTAAATAATCCAATTCCATTGTTGAAGCATATGTTTTTTGTGTACCTAAACGAATATCATCAACATATCCTTTAAAAGCATGTTCCTTACTTCCAATTCTTTCAAACGGTATCATCATTGTTGCTTTTAATGGTCTACCACTTACTTGTTCATCATCACCAAGAGTATCTACTAATTGACCATTTACATATAAATCAATAACTTCTTTTCTATTTTTGAATTCTAATTCAACCCATTGGTTAACTGGTAATTCATAATTAAATGAATAATCATGATTTTCTCTACTTAATCCAACTTTTCCTGTTTCTTTTTGAACAGCTTTAATTGATCCATAGCTACTTTCAAATAAAATTTGTTCCTCTTCACTTGAAGATTCACGTTTAACTTTTACACGTAAATCATTATTCAAACCAACAGTACTAAATGATGTAGTAGCATAACTTTTATTTCCTAACAAACGTAATGCATCATGACTATCTAATGAAGCAAATTCAACATTTTCGTGATTATTTAATTGATTTAAATCATCTAAATTGTAATGTGCAATTACACCATTTTCATCTTTAGCTGTATCATAACCAAAGTTTGTACCTGGTGCATCTCCTAATGTTGTTCTTAAACTATTTGCTTGATCTAATGTTTTTTCACCTTTACCCCATAATTTAGCTCCAAATAATGGAATTGCATTTTGTAGACGATCATAAACATCATATTCACTAATACCATTTTCTAAATAACCTGTCATATCATTCCATACAGCAATAGCACCACCTAACATTTGTTCATCACCAGCAGGAATCGTTACACCACTAATAGAATTGATTGCTTGATTATATAAAATATTATTATTTAAATAATCATAATAATATCCTGCATTAGGAACAATGTAATAATGTCCATCATTACAGTTAATCAAATCATAACCTTGTTCATACATTTGATCCATATTCGCATAACCAAAATTCCATAAATTCATTTGAACATCTTTACTTCTTACAGGGGTATTTCCTGAACATTGAGTTAAGCTTCCCCAAATACGTGCTGTTCTTCCTGAATCTTGTACATATTTCAACATATCATCTGAGAATCGACGATATGCTTCTTTATCTGCGTTATATTCATCGGCTCCAACATGTACTGTTGTTTGTTCATCAAAAACAGGATCACTTGTTTTCATATATTCATCAAATATACTTTGTACAAATCCTAATGATTCATCATATTTATCTCTTAAAGCTAGATGATCATTTTCTCGTCCATTTGTTCCATGTCTTAAATCAGGTCTTACTTTAGTAAGTGCTAATGAATGTGCTGGTGTATCAATTTCAGGAACAATACTTACACCATAATCTCTTGAATCCTTAATAAAATCTTTAAATTCTTTTTTTGTATAGAATAAATCTGTACTTGTTAAATCTTGTTGATTTAAACCATTGTTTCCACCTTTTTTAACATCTGATTCTAATCTAAATGCTGAATAACCTGTCATTGGATCAGCTAAACTTTCAATTGAAATTAAATTATCATTTAAGTGAACTTGGAAATCGTTCATTTTATACCATGACATTTGTTTAACGATTTGTTTTAAATAATCCATTGTAAATGTTTTACGTCCAACATCTAAAATAAAACTTCTTACTTTATAAAGTGGATAATCTCTTGTTGTCCCACAAGGAACATTTCCTGATTGTTTAATACTTTGTAAAATCGTTCTGGTTGCCCAATAAGCCCCTGTTGTTGTTTCAGCTTTAATATTGATTGAATCATCAATATCCATTAAATATCCTTCATCTTGTAACCCTAATGATTTATCTTTTGTAAGAGCTAAAGTAATATCTCCTGTTTTGCTTTCACCTTTTACAACAGCAATACTTTTTCCAGTAATATCTTCATAATCATTAGCAAGTGCTTCTGCAGTTTTTTGAAGTGAACTATCTTTATAAACAATTCTTGCCCCTTTAGAAACTGTATAGTTTCCATGTCCACCATTCCATTCAGCTAATTCTGGTAAAACATTTGGTGCTTTATTCGCTGTTTCATCATTTTTTTGACTACCTGGAACTGTAACAGCAATTTCTTTGAATTTATAATCATTTGTATCATTATCTGTAATCTTGAATGATACTTTAACATTTTTATCACTAATAGGTTGATAAATTGTTAAATCTTCATCAATGACTTGTTCAAAATCAGTACCATTATATTCAACAGTATAACCTTCAACTTCTGGTAAAGTGACTTTTAACTTTTTATCTCCAGTTTTTGGTGTTTCTACTTGAATTCCATTTAAAACATCACTCATTGACATTTTTTCATCAGGATTTCCACCATAAACTTCTAATTCATAAATAGAAATCGTATTCCAAGCGATACCACCATCTGGATCTTCTGAAGTATGTGAATCAACATATAAACGCACATATCTTGCTTTATAGATTTGATCTAAAACAATTTTTTCTGTTAAAGATTTTGGACGATCTTTAAATTCTTTAACTGTTTGCCAATCACTTTCTTGAGGCGTAGATTCAGTATCAGCAATTTGAATCTTATAAGCTGTTGCTTTACGTGTTTCCCAGAATACCTTAACCGTATTGACATTCATTCTTTCGCCTAAATCAACATAAATCCAATCTGGACCATTACCAATATTACTTCCCCAACGGGATTTACGTGATGATGTATCACCATCTGTCGCATTTGCAGCTTTAACACTTTCTGCTTCCTGAGAACTTGCGATTGCTGTTTTCTTTAATGCAACATTTGTATTTGGATCTTGTACTTTTTCATCTGTATTAAAAATTTTAAATTCATAACATGAAACATTAGGATACCCTTTCATTTCTGTAACTTCTAACTTAACATATCGACCACTTACTTTACTACCTAATAATTCTTCACTGACAACATTTTTATTATCTGTTCTTGAAAGTACTGGTTCACCCCAAGAATTAAGATCATTAGAAACATAAATATTATAAGCTGAGGCATAAGTCGATTCATTTTCCCAAAACATTTGAAACTTATTCATTTCATATTCTTGTCCTAAATCAATATATGCCCATTGAGTAGGTCCACTTTCTGTTGACCAACGTGTTTTTTCATTACCATCAGTTAAATTTTTTCTAGGCATTGTGCCATATTCAGCTGAAACATAAGCTGTTTTGTTTAACGCTAAATTTTGTTGAGATGTTTCTGCAAAAACTGGTACCATCGATAATACTGAACCCATTGACATCGATAATGTTAATACAGCTACAACACTTTTCTTTTTCAATTTCATATTTTTCTCCCTTCTCTTTAAAAAGAAAAGACCAAACATAAAAACAACATTTCTAAAATGCCGTCAATATATTTGGTCTTGCCTACTTAAAGTAACAATCCTTGTCTATACAATAACAAATAGCATTACTTTTTGTCAAGCGCTTACATTAAATGTGACAATTCTTTTTGATATGTATACATAAATATGTTTGTTCATCTGGTGTTAATGTATAATGATATTTTTTTTGAATTAATTTTTTTATCCGATTAACACAAAGAGATAACCGAATATTTTCTTTTAACATATCTCTTATATTTTCTGTTGTATCTATTGTATTTCCTATATCATGTCGAAAAACTCTTTCAGCTAAAAACTTAAGATGTGTAGATAATCTTGCATAATCGATAGAATCTAATTCTAATTTAATGCACATTGTTTTTTCAATAATATCAAAAACATCTTTTACAAAATTAACAATTTTAGAAGTATTTTGTGCGTTGTTTTTAGTAGAAAAATTAACTAAATGTAATGCAATATACCCTGCTTCTGCCTCTTCTAATTGAATATCTGTTTTTTCTTTAATCATTTTTATAATCCATAAACCCAACTGATATTCTTTTTTATAGAGAGCTTTTGTTTCAGATAAAACTACATTTGGCAAATCAATATTTTCTTTTTTTCGTTTAATAGCAAAAGCAATATGATCACTAATTGCTAGAAAGATTTCCCCATAAAATTGGGTATTCAATTGTTCTGTTGCTTTGCTTACTAATAAACTAGTAATTTCATAATAAATAGGTTCAATATCATTGATTCCTCTACGTATACGTTTTTCACCTTTTTCTTTAAAGATATACGTTTTTTCAATCCGTGATTCATCAACTAAATCACCTATCTTTTTTTGAAAGCCGATTCCTGATCCTGTTAAAATAATATCCCCTAATTCATCAGATAAAGCAGCAATACTATTATTATTAAATATTTTTATAATCTTCAATTTCATTTCTCCTACATTAGTATTTCATTTAATATTTCAGCAATAAATTGAACTTCAGTTCCTATAATGATTTGTATTTCATGCTCACTTGCTTCAACAATATGAGAAAAATTCATCTTTGATAGAGTCTGTTTATCTATTATTGAGATATCTTTAACTTCTACACGTAAACGCGTAATACAATGATCAACACTTATAATATTCTTTTTACCACCTAATGCTTCAAATAATTGAATAGCAATTTCATCAAAATTATTTTCGACTTTCTCTACTTTCTTTACCTCATTTTCTTCTCTTCCAGGTGTCATAATATTATAACGTGTAATCAATACTCTAAAAACAATGTAATAAATCAATCCGCATATAATTCCTAAAGGAATTAAAAATAAAATATTATTAGCAAATGGTGATTTAAAACTTAAAACATAATCTATAAGCCCTGCAGAAAAACCAAACCCTGCCATCCATTTAAAAGTTGCTGCAATAAAAAGCATCATCCCTGTAAGTAAAGCATGAATTAAATAAAGTGTTGGTGCTACAAACATAAAAGCAAACTCAAGTGGTTCAGTCACACCTGTAAAAAATGAAGCCAAAGCAGCTGAAAATAAGATAGCACCTACTTTTTTCTTATTCTCTTTTCTAGCACAACGATACATAGCTAGAGCAGCTCCAGGAAGCCCAAACATCATTACTGGGAAAAATCCTGCTTGATACATTCCTGTAACACCTTTAACACCACCTGAAATTGTTCCCCAAAATTTGCCAATATCATTAATACCTGCAACATCAAACCAAAATACAGAGTTGAGAGCATGATGTAAACCAGTAGGAATCAATAATCGATTTAAAACACCATAGATTCCTGCACTTAGAGGTCCAAAATTAGCGATTTCTTTCCCAAACCAAATAAAAAAGTGATAACACATTGGCCAAATATCAATAAATATTAAAGATATCAAAAGTGTAATTCCTGTAGAAACAATGGAAGCAAATCTCTTTCCATCAAAAAAAGCTAAAAACTGAGGTAATCTTTTTTGATCAAACTTTTGAAAAGAAATAGCCACAATCAAACCTACCAAAATACCAATAAAAGCACTTTGCGTATTATGAAAAGCTAAATCCACAGCATATTCTGGAATTTGCAACATTAATGCAATGCATTTAGATGATAGAATTGTTGTCATCATCATATAACAAGCAAGAGCACTTAACACTATTGCTGTATCTCTTTTTTTAGACATTTCCATGGCAACAGCTATCGCAAATAAAATGGGAAGGTTATCTATAATTGCTCCACCAGCAGCAATGAGTAAAGCAGCAATTGGGTTATGTATACCCCATCCAGTAGGATCAATCCAATACCCAATTCCTTTAAGTAGTGCTGCTATAGGCATGATTGAAACAGGTAACATGAGTGATTTACCTAATCTTTGTAAATATTTCATAGCGAACTCCTTTAGTAAGCGCTTACGCATCATACCAAATAATGCTAAGCAGACACATATGGTAAAGATTATTATACACTTGTCTAGTCAAAATAGCTAATAAAAAATACTGCAAAAGCAGTATTTTTTACTTGAACCATTTTTCTATTTTTATACCATATACAATACCAATTGTATCCGCTAAAATCCATCCAATAACAATTGCCCACCAAATCATTTCTACACCAAATGAAGGCGCTAATAAGTAGGCTAGAAGAACTCTTGTTCCAAGTGAAACAATTGTTAGAATCAATGACATTTTCATCTTTTCATATTTTTTAGCTCCAAAATACATTGAAAATACCGCTTCCCATACATAAACCAATAATAATAGAAGTTAGAAATGTCATTAATGCATAACTTGATCCAACAGCAACTAATGCATTACTACCAATATATTTTCCTACAATATAAGTATCAACTATAAAATTGTTGTAATAAATTCCCTAAAATCATCGGAATAGAAAATAATAAAATAGACTTTTCTATCTTTCCTTGTGTTAAATCTCTTTCCATAAAATCACCTTCCATTTCTCAATTAATTTTTCAAGTGAATACATGGCATTCGCTGGTGAAGTAGAAGGTAATTGAATAACGGGTAAATTATAATCAAAATATTGATGATAATAACGATTGGCAGCTTTGCCATTAGTAATGATTTTTTCAACAGGACAATTTTTAACAATTAAATCTAAATCATTGACTTTAACATTGGTAATACTTGAATCACTTGATCCTTTAATGTCACAACTTTCAATAACATCCCATAAAGCAAGATGATTTCTAAGTAAAAAAGTTTTCTTCTCTTCAATTGTTTGTGGAACTTCTTCTTGAAATAAAGCAGCTAAAACTTTCCAAAAACGATTTTGAGGATGATGATAAAAAAACTTGGCTTCTCTTGATTTTACAGATGGAAAAGATCCTAGAATAAGAATCCTAGAATCTTGATTATAAACGGGTTCTATATTATGCTTTGTCATCTTTTTTAACAATAACATCTATTAATTGATCAAGAGAATCATAACATCCTACAGTTAAATCAAGAATATCTTTAGAATGATGAATCAAATCAGGAATACAAATAACAGGAATATTTCCTGCATGTGCTGCTAAAATTCCATTTTTACTATCTTCTAAAACAAGGGCATCTTCTTTACTTACCCCTAGCAACTCAACTGCTTTTAAAAAGATATCTGGGGCTGGCTTCCCATGTTGTATTTGGTCACCACCAATAATGGCATCAAAATAATGATCAACTTTAATACTCTTTAAATTAGATAAAACACGTTCAAAACGTGTTGAAGAAGCCACTGCCATTTTAATATTTTTCTTTTTTAAATCTTCTAATAAATCATATAAACCTTTTTTTACTTCTAAAGGATGACTATTAAAATATTCTTTTCTTAATTGATCTCGATAATCTTTAATCTTTTGATAAGGATAATCTTCACCAAAAACACTATGATAATAAGCTTTTGATGTCTTTTCATTTGTACCAATCAAATGATAAAACATTTCTTCAGTAATTTCATAACCAAATTTTTCATGAGATGTTTTCACTAACATCTTTCCTACAGGTTCTGTATCAATCATCAAACCATCCATATCAAAAATAACAGCATTTAATTCTAACATACTACACTCTCACTTTCTTAGGCATTCTAAAGAAAAGTGTCACTACAAAAGCAATCGTAATTCCTGCAAATAAGAATAAATAGAAACCATTCATTCCTATGGAATCAATAATTCTACCTCCAATTAATTGGAAAAGCATTGCACCTACGCCTTTACCAAGCATAGCTTGAATTCCATAGGCTGTAGAGACATATTCTTCTTTTACTAAAACCATTACTAATCTTACAGTAATCATCGTAAAGAGTACAGTAGAAAAACCTTTAAATACAAAAACATAAATAATCATATTAACAGAAGGTAAAGTTGCATACCATGCAAAATTGATCATTGACATGATAATCGCAAACATCATGATATAACGATAAGGTATCTTTTTAATGATATAGTCTGTTGCTAGAATCATCGGAATTTCAAATAATGTCGCAAAAAGTTGGTAGGTTCCTACTTGTGAAGCTGTTCCACCTTGAGATTTAATAAATAATGATAAATAGTTAAAGTTTGTGGAGCATGCTCCCCAAAAGAAAAATGAAATCACTAGAAAGAGCATAAATGGTATATTATGAACAAGCTCTTTCATAACAACAACTGTCGATAATTTATTTTCTTCTTTTTCGGGAACTTCTGAAAGCTTTGGATCAGAAACCATATAAATACAAATAATGGTAATTAATGTTCCTAAAATACCAGCCATGAAGTTAGCAAATGGTGAAATATATTGATATAAAAGTCCACTAACTTGTGCCATAATGGCATAACCTACAGAACCCCATAAACGAATCTTACCAAATTGATAAGGTGAAGAAACACCAATACGATCTGTTAAAGGAGTAACAGCATTCATAAAAGATACTGCTAGACCTGATGATAAAAGTAAAATCCAAAAATTACGACTAATTGCAAAAATAAACATACAAAGCATATTCGCAAATGATAATAAAATAGATACTTTTCTTGGTGATTGCCACTTATCTGCCAAGTATCCAAAAAATGGTTGTGTTGCAATAGATAAAAGTGGTGCAAAGGATACAATGTAAGCAATTTGTGAGGCTGACATTCCTATATCTTGACAATACATTGATAAAACAACTGTAAAGGCACCATACCCTAAATAAAAAAAACATGAAATACCTGCATGAAATAAATAATGATCTCTTAATTTACTCATATAAGCCCTCCCTATGTAAAAGACATTATATAGAATATCTTTAAAAGAAAAGAAGTCTTTTCATTTTTTGAAAGACTTCTTTATTTATTTAAAGATTTAACATAGTTACAAATAATATCTTTGATTGTTTCATTCCCTAATTTACAATCTAAACATAAATCATAGTTTGATTTATCACCCCATATTTTATTAGAAATAACTTCATAATAACTTTTTCTAGAATAATCCGATTTATGAATATATCGAAGAGCATCCTCATGACTATCATGATAAATTTCCATTACTTTATTTAGACGATATTCTAAAGGAGCATATAAGAAGATTCTTACTAATTTTTCATCTTCTTTTAAAATATAATCTGCAGCTCTTCCAACAATAACACAATTTCCTTTCTTCGCAATTTCTTTAATAACATTTGATAAAAGAATAATTGAATTTTTATTAATGTCTAATGATAAGAATTGACTATAAATATAATCTTCACTTTCTTTATTACTTACAAATCCATGTTTAAGAGCAAATTCTTTGATTCTTTCTTTATCATAAAATTCAATGTTTAATTCTTTAGCGACTTGTCTCGCAATTTCTTTTCCATTTGTGCCATGTTCTCTTGAAATAGCAATTACTAAATTATTTGTTATACTTTCATTTTTAATAGGACTTATTCTTTCATTATATGATTTTTTCAAGATAATAAATGAAACAATAACTGTCAACAATTCAGAAATTGGAAATGTCCACCAAACAAGTGTTGTTACATTTTCTGTTAAAGTAAAGAAGTAGGCTATTGGAAATACAAAAATAGCCAAGCGAAGTAAAGCAATAATTAAAGGTCTAATGGCATAACCAATAGATTGTAAGACACCTTGAATCGCGACAGAAATACCCATAAAAACAAATCCCAGACTTGCTATATGTAAAGCTGTACTACAAATATCAATCATTTCTTGTGTACTTCCTGATAATCCAAATAATTGTGATAATGGATGAGCAAGAAGTTCAAATAATAAAGTAATCATTAAAGAAACAATGATTGTATCAACAATACCAAACTTAATACATTCATCTATTCTTTTTCTATCTTTCATTCCATAATTAAAAGATAAAATGGAAATAATTGTATTAGACAATCCAAATGCTGAAAATAAAGCAATTTGTTGGATCTTATAGTAAATACCAAAAGAACCAATTAAAAGAGCTGGATCAACTTGAGCTAATCCTAATATAGCATTCATTCCTGCCATCATCACTGCAAGTAAACCTTGCATTAAAGCAGCTGAAGCACCAATCATATAGATTTCTTTAATTAGAGAAGCATTCGCTTTGATATAACAAATATTTCCATTAATTTCTTTATTTTTATAATAATGAAAATACATTGCTACAAACAAAGAAACAAATTGTCCAATAATTGTTGCTAAAGCGGCTCCCGCAACGCCCATTTTCATAGGATAAATAAAGATATAATCTAAAATAATATTTGTAAGTGCTCCTGATATTTGAGCAATTGTTGAAAAGTGTGTTTTACCTGTTGATTGTAGAAATCTTTCATAGACGGTAAAACCAATAGAACCATAAGAAAAACAACAACAAATTTTAAGATAGGTTGTTCCCATTTCAATAACCTTTTGATTACTTCCAGCAAACAATCTTATAAATTTTTCTGATCCAAATAATCCAAACACTAAGAAAACAACATAAATACAAATACTTAAAAAGATTCCTGTTCCGGCAATTTTATTAACTTTATCTTTATTTTGTTCACCTAAACTTTTAGATAATAAAGCATTAATACCAACACCGGTTCCTACACCAATAGCGATAATTAATAATTGAATAGGAAAAGCTAAAGTTAAGGCTTGATTAGCAATAACTCCATCACTTCCCATGTTTGTTATAAATATACTATCTATAACATTATAGAGAGCTTGTAAAACCATTGATATGATCATTGGTAATCCCATTTTCAAAAATAATTTTTTTAAAGGCATTACGGCCATCTTATTTTTTTCCATCATTTCCTCCTTTTTTGTATAAAAAAATGCGCAAGTACCAATCTCCAAATAGATTGGACTTACGCATTTAGCTACACATCATTTTTACAAAAGCATTATAACAAAAAATCAAAAATGATGTAAGAATTTTTTAATCTAATTCAAATTGTCCTGTATAAAGTTGATAATAACGTCCTTTCTTTTCAAGCAATTCATCATGACTACCACGTTCAATAATTTGTCCTTGATCTAAGACCATGATGGCATCAGAATTTCTAACTGTAGATAGACGATGAGCAATCACGAAAACTGTTCTATTTTCCATTAAACGATCCATTCCTTTTTCAATCAACTTTTCAGTACGGGTATCAATCGAACTTGTTGCTTCATCTAAAATCAATACAGGTGGATTACAAATAGCTGCTCTAGCAATCGCTAAGAGTTGTCTTTGCCCTTGTGAAAGATTTGTTCCATCACTAGAAAGTATTGTTTGATAACCATTTGGTAATCTTCTAATAAAGCTATCTGCATTAGCTAGTTTAGCGGCTTCAATAACTTCTTCATCACTTGCATCAAGTTTTCCATAACGAATATTATCCGCAATGGTTCCCGTAAATAAATGAGTGTCCTGTAAAACAATAGAAATCGATTTTCTTAAATCATCTTTTTTAATTAATTTTACATCAATGCCATCATAAGTAATTGACCCTTTCGTAATATCATAGAAACGATTAATTAAGTTAATGATCGTTGTTTTCCCAGCCCCTGTACTTCCAACAAAAGCAATTTTTTGTCCCGGTTTTGCAAAAAGATTAATATCTTTTAAAATCGGATGTGTTTCATTGTAACCAAAAACAACATCATGGAAACGAACATCTCCTTTTAATTCAACAAGTTCAATGCCATTGTCTCTTGGATGTCTCCAAGCCCAATGTCCTGTATAATGATTACTTTCTTGCATTGAACCATCTTCTAAGATTTCTACTTGTGTTAATGTCACTTTCCCTTCATCAACTTCTTCACTTTCATTCATTAAATCAAAGATTCTTTCGGCACCTGCCATGGCCGCAAGAATAAAGTTAAGTTGTTGAGTAAATTGGTTAATAGGCATCGCTGTTTGTCTTACAAAGACAAGATAAGATGATAAACTTCCTAAATCCATAATTCCATTAATAGCAAATAAACCACCGATACTTGCGACAAGAGCATAGTTAAAATAAGAAATAGAAACAACAGTTGGTATTGTTCTTCCTGAATAAGTTAATGCTTCTACTGCTGAATCATAAAGTTCTTGGTTTCGATAATCAAATTCAATTGAGTTTTCTTTTTCATGATTAAAGACTTTAACAACTTTGATACCATCAACCATTTCTTCAATGAAACCATTTAAATAACCCATCGCATTTTGTTGTTTCTTAAAGTATTTTTTACTTCTTTGACTTAAATATTGAATTAAAAAATACATTAAGATCATACAAGCAAATACAATCAAGGATAATTTCCAACTTAATACAAAGATCAAAAAGAGTGTACCTACAATCATAATAAAACTTTGAATCAATGTATCAAAACAGTTATTTAAAGCATCTTGAATGGTATCTAAATCATTAGTAAAACGACTCATGATTTCTCCATGAGGGTGTCCATCAAAATAAGAAATAGGTAATTTTTGCATTTTCGCAAATAAATCATTTCTTAATTCTTGGACAATACTTTGAGCAGTATGTACCATTAATTGTTTATAAATAGCTGTAGCAGTAGCTCCTATAAAATAAACAATTGCCATGAAAATAATAAATGAAACGAGTCCATGATAATCATTTTTTAAAACATAACGATTAACGACTGTTTTAATTTGATAAGTTCCCCATAAACTAATCGAAGTCGAAAGAATAACAAGCAATCCAATAAAAACAAAAGCGTATTTATGATTACCAATATATTTCTTAAAAGATGAAAGCGTCTTTTTCATATTTTTTGGTTTCGCATTTGTAAGTTGTCTAGCCATTATAAATCAACTCCTTTCAATTGAGAATCATAGATTTCTTGATAAATTTCATCATTCTTTAATAACTCTTCATGATTTCCAATTGCATGAATTTTTCCATTATCTAAGATAATGATTTGATTAGCATGTTGAAGTGAAGAAATACGTTGAGCTATAATAATCTTTGTTGTTCCTTTTAAAGAAGCTAAAGCTTCTTTAATACTTGCTTCTGTCGCTGTATCAACTGCACTTGTTGAATCATCTAAAATAAGAATTTTAGGATGTTTCAATAATGCTCTAGCAATACATAAACGTTGTTTTTGTCCCCCGGAAACATTGACACCACCTTGTTCTAGATACGTATCATAACCTTCTGGAAAGTTTTCAATAAATTCATCCACACAAGCTTGTTTACAAGCCCATTTGATTTCTTCATCGCTTGCTTCTTTATTACCCCATAAAAGATTTTCTTTCACTGTTCCAGAAAATAAAGTGTTTTTTTGTAAGACCATGCCTACTTGATCTCTTAAATACTCTAACGAATAATCTTTGACATTATGTCCATCAATCAATATTTCTCCTTCACTTACATCATAAAGACGATCAATCAATTGAACTAAACTTGTTTTAGCAGAACCTGTTCCTCCTAAGATACCAACTGTAGAACCTGGTTCAATATGTAAATTAATATTACTTAAAACATTTTCTTGAGCACTTTCTTTATATTTAAATGAAACATTTTTAAATTCAATTTCACCTTGATTCATTTCAATTATTGGATCAATTGGATCATGTAAATTATTCACTTCATCTAAAACATCTACAATACGTTTACAACTTGCAAGTGAACGAGTCAACATTAAGAAAACATTTGAAATCATCATTAATGCATTTAGAATTTGTAAGACATAACTTAAAAATCCGGTAAGTTGCCCAACTTGCATTTCACCAGCAAAGATCATTTGACTTCCAAAGAAAAGAATACAAACGATTGTGGTATACATCATATATTGAAATAAAGGCATGTTGAGTACTGAATAACGAAAAGCTTTTTCACTATGAGTTCTAAGTTCTTGATTGATTTTTTCAAACTTTTCGTTTTCATAATCACTTTTAACATAAGCTTTTACTGTACGAATCGCAATTAAGTTTTCTTGAACAACTGTATTGACTTCATCGACATTACTTTGCATAAAGCGAAATAATGGTCCGACTGTTTTAACAATAAAAAATAAACCAATTCCTAAAATAGGTGCAACGACAATAAAAATCAAAGCAAGTTTGGCATTCATCTTAATTGATAAAAATAAAGCCATTGAAAACATAAATGGTGCTCTTACAAGTGGTCTAAAACCATTACAAATAGCATTTTGAATAATCGTCACATCACTTGTAAGTCGTGTAATTAAAGAGGATGTTGAAAAATGATCTGTATTTGAAAAAGAAAAGTTTTGTACTTTTTCAAATTCAGTTTTTCTTATTTCAAAACCAACCCCTTGACCAGCAACAGCCGCATAACGTGAATAAAGGATTCCTAATACTAAAGCAATTAAAGCACAAACTGCCATTAAAACACCTTGCATAATAATATAATGTTGATCTTTTTGAGCTACTCCAATATCAATAATATTAGCCATCAATACTGGTATCACTAATTCAAAGACTGTTTCTCCTACAACACATAAAAACGCTAGAATAAACGCTTTTTTATATTTTTTTGCAAATGGTATTAAACGTTTAATCATAAAATAACTCCCCCTATAATTCTTTATTTGTCAGATTTTTATACATACGATTTAAAAAATCTTCAAATTGTTCCTTTTCTTCCTCACTAAAATCTTTCAAAGAAATATTTTCAATTTCAATACAGTGAGCATTCCATTTTTTTAAAGACTCTTTTCCATATTCTGTAATATTTAATTGATAAGCTCTTTTATTTTTAGGATTGATCTTTCTTGTCAACATTTCCTTTTTCTCTAAGTTATCAATCATCTTACTGACAGTAGCACTTTCAATATCGCATTCATCCGCAATATCTTTTAATTTACAGTCTTGATGAACATTTAAATACCTCAAAACCTTAGGTTGTCCTGGTGATAGATGATACTCATCCATCGTTTCTCGATTCTTTTTACTTTGAGCATGTTGTGTTTTAAACAACATCAAATAAAATGGTGTCTTCATAATACCTCCTATGTTAGCATCCTAACTATTAGCATACTAACAATATTCATATAAAGAAAAAAAGTCAAGAAAAAAGCTTTGGAAAATTCCAAAGCTCATAGCTACACTTTTACTATATAACAATATTTTTTATAAAAAGAAATCCCGTATCCTTTTACATGTAAATAACCATCATTGATAATTTCATCTTCATATTTATTATCAATGATTTGCTTTGCTCCTTCTTTTGCGTCACTTACGAGTTCTTTAACACTCTTAGAATGTTTACATTCTAAGATAAGCGCTGTTTGAAAGATTTGTTTAGGTAAAATACATAAATCAAATCTTCCATGCATAGCTTCTCTATTTGATTTGATCTTCTTACCACTAAAGAGTCCTACTAAAAATCCATGATAGAAAGATTCTTGATTATCAAAGTAACTGATACTTCTTGATAAGATATCTCCTAATATTTCATTAGCTTGATCTACATCTTCTTTAACAAGACATTGATAAAGGTCTTCTTTTCTTACAAAAGTATAATCTTCAAAATAACTCATAAAAGATTGTTTATAGATTTCATAGACTTCTTTATTTGGAATAACCAGTTTATATTTGTTTTCTCCTAAATTTTCAATAACTCTTAAGTAACCTGTAAGTAAAAGAAAACTATAGATATTATTGATATTATCCATTTCTCGATAAGTAAGTTCTGGTTTGATGTATTTTTCTAAAGATTGACCTTGAATGAGTTGTTCAAATTCTTCATGAAGTTCATCACTTCCATTTTGGATATAATTGACTACAAGATCATTACCACTGGTATTTGCCCAAAAAGAAACAGGCTTAAAAGATTGATCCTGTATTTTATTTTTAACATACATCAATGTACTCCAAGGATTATAAATTTCTGTATTTCCAAATAGATAGCCATCATACCATTCTTTGACTTCATTCATATAAGATGATAATTGATAATCTTCTAATAACTGTTTGACTTCATTTTCATTAAAGCCAAAATATTCATTACCTATATTATTTAATATAGAATAAGAAGTAAAATTATTTAAACCCGTAAAGATACTTTCTTTAGAAATACGAAGACATCCTGTCATGATTCCTTTTTCTAAAGCATCATTTGTTTTAAGTGCTGAAGAAAAGACACTTCTTAGAAAATCGACCATTTCGTCATAATAATTATTTTGATAGGCTGATTGTAAAGGAACATCATATTCATCAATAAGGATAATCACTTTTTGATGATAATATTTTTCTAAGCATATAGAAATATTTAATAAAGATTCAGCAAGTTCATTTTTAGAAGCAATTCCCATATGATATTTATTTAAAAGCGTCTTTTCTCTATCATTGAAAATATCATAATCAAGTATATCCTCAAATTGATCTAAAAGACGTGCAATTATAGATGAAAAATTTAATAGTTGATTCTCCATGCTTGGTACTTTCATATCTTTTAAAGAAATAAATATTGTTGGATACTTATTTTGATGTTTTAAAGCATCTATGTTTTTTGAAATATTTAAATGATTAAATAAGCATTGTCTTTTTCTTTAATAGAAAAGAAATAATACAGCATCGACATATTAAGTGTCTTACCAAATCTTCGAGGTCTTGTATATAAAACAACTTTTTCATTGATAATATTTACAATAAGATTTGTTTTATCAACATAATAGTAATCTTTATCTATTAATTCTTTAAAGTTTTCTATTCCTGTAGGTATTAGCTTCATATAATCAACTCACTTTCTTATGTGTATTATTATTCACTAGTAGTATTATACCATGATATAATACTTTATTTCTATTGGATTATTTGTCACATAAAAAGAAAAAGCTTTGGACAATATCCAAAACTTTATCTAATAACTTTTTGAATCATTCGATTCATTGTATATACAATGATAATACCTACAGGTATCATCACACATGATTTTAAAATTCTTACAAATTGTGATGCAAAGAATGGTATTCCATACATTGTTTGTAACCAATATGGTGTTAAAAACATCGTTACTGTTAGTTCAATAGCCACAACTGATAGAATACTTAAATGAAATAAGCATAAATCTTTTTCTTTGAGTTTATTTTTATAATATCTTATAAAAATAAAGAGAATAGTAAGCATTGCTGCAATGATGACAAAGATTGTAAATTTAATTGGTAATGTTACTTGATATGAAGATCCTGAAATATTAACTTCATTGATTTTAAAAACATAAAGACATCCTAGTAACGAAATAATGACCATTACTATTTTTACAATTCTTTCTAATAATCTTTCATTTTTTTCATTTAAATAAATCTTTAATAGACATGGTATTTCAGTTTGTAATACCGCATTTAAAGTAAATCCTAAGAAAGGAAATCCTCCAGCATTTGCTAAAACAAGACCTAGAAAATCTGTGGCAATAGAAACTATAAAACAATACCCTGGTTGTAATGTTAAACCAGCAACGATTAAAGGTAATACCTCTAATGTAATTTTTAAACTTGGAAAGCCAAGAAAAGGTACCATCACAGCTAACCTTTTTAAAATAATAGCTAGAATGACAAATAAAGCCCCCAATGTCATTTGTCGCACATCGCTTTTCATTGGATATTTATAAAAAACAAATATCCCAATCGAAACAATAATAACCCCTAAAATAATTTGAATCATCGTTTGATTGCTACTTAAAAAAACCAATTGTTCCTGCTTCGTCCTCTTATAAGTCCACAGGCGTTAATTCCGGTAAGAAACCGTACATATGTTTTTTCCCACTTCGTCCTCTTTCTAGTCCATGGGCGTTAATTCCGATATAAAACCGTACATATGCTTTCCCGCTTCGTCCTCTTGCTAGTCCACGGGCGTTAATTCCGATATAAAACCGTACACAATTGCTACTAAAAGTAGACTCCTCCTTCTTTATTATTTGCTATGAATCTTTTGTAATAAGTATTTCCTTACTTCAGAAATAAAATACAATGATCCCGTAATCAAAAATGTTCCTTCTTGTAAATAAATATCGTCTAAAGCTTTTCTAAAGTCCGGTTCAATTTTTACCGGATAGTCCCCTGCTAATAATTTTGCACTTTGACTACGTGGATGTTTAAATTCACAGACGGTTATATCATACGTCAAATCTAATAATCTTTCAATCATATAGTCCGTATCTTTATCTCTTAATGCTGAAAAGATGATTTTTAAATTATGTAATTTACGTGCAGAACGATAGAGTTCATCAACACCTTCTCGATTATGGGCCCCATCTAAAATAATCAGTGGTTTTTCACTTATGATTTCAAAACGTCCTGCCCACTTAGCTTCAAATAAACCTTCAACAATTGAAGATTCATCTAATTCAATAAAATGATGTTCCTTTAAATATAATAAGGTTTCTAATGCTAAAGCACTATTTTCAATTTGATAAAGAGCTGGTGTATTTAAAACAACATTATAATCCTTATATGTATATTTAACATTTTCACCATCTTGTAAATCATGAACACGATCTAAACGAATCAAATGACTATGATGCTTTTCACAAGTATCTCTAAAAATATCAACACATTCTTGTTTATGTTCTCCGGTAATAAAATCAACATGCTCTTTAATAATTCCCGCTTTCGCTCTAGCAATACTTTCATAGCTATCACCTAAATAATCCATATGATCTAAACCAATATTCGTATTGACGCAAACCATTGGTAAAATAATATTCGTTGCATCTAATTCTCCACCTAAACCAACTTCATAAATAGCATAGTCAACACCTTGATAAATAAAGTAAAGAATTGAAATAAAGACTTCTATTTCAAATAAAGAAATCTCATACTTTAACCAATTATCCACATATCTATTAGCAACATCAACAATAAATTGTTCCTTGATCCATTCATCATTGATACGTACGACATCTAACCTAGAAATAAGTGCTGGTGAAGTAAAAGTTCCTACAGTATATCCCTGTTTTTTTAAAACTTCTTTCATGTAATTAACAGTCGAACCTTTCCCATTTGTTCCACAAACATGGATACATTTTAAAGCATGTTGGATATTATAAAATTCTTGCATATATTTTTTAAAGTTATCTAAACTATAGACACGATCTTTTTGTTGATGAATAAATTCATAGACTTCTTCATAGTGTTTAAATTGTTTTTTTGTTTTTATTTGTATGATTTTATTTTGATAAATGATATCTTTTAGAGCTATTTTTTTAATGACTGCTATTAATTGTTGTTTAATTTCATCAGTTCCTAAACAAAGTTCTATTTCATTTTTGATAACATCAAAAATAATAACCCCATTGATATTTTGATTTTCATTGACATAAATAATCTTTTGATTTTGTTTTAAATATTCTTTTGTTATTTCTTCTTGATGGATAAATTGTATTAATTCATCCATTCTTTTTTCATTTAATAATTTGATAGACATAATTTCACCCACAAATATTATAAAGGATTAAAAAAAAAGGACAATGTCCTTTTTCTAAAATTTTTCAAATTGTTCAATATCTAATACAAAAACTGTTGCTCCACCAACAAGTACATCTACCATGATTGGAGTAAAAAATTCTCCCATTTCAGTAGGTGGAACAGTAGGTTCTTTTTCTACACGTTTTTTAGAATTTTCTTTAATAATACCTACAGCATGTTCAACTTTATCATCATTTGTTCCAATAAAGAATGTTGTATTTCCTTTCTTTAAGAATCCACCTGTTGTTGATAATTTTGTAACGAAGTATCCTTCTTCTGTAAGTGCGGCTTGTACTGATGAACTATCATCAGAATTTACGATAGCAATAATTAATTTCATAAGCCATCCCTCCTGTATATTTATATTTTACACCAAATAAAATAATTATTAAAGTTTTTCGCCATGAAGAATTGGTAAAAATTTTCTTTCATAATCATTTAAAACATAAGTATCTGTCATCATTGATAAATAATCAGAGACAATCAGTGGATTGGGCGTCTTTTGATAATTTTCTACCATCTTATTTTTAAACTTAACAATATTTGAATCTTGATCATTATTTTCTAATTCTTCTAAATAAACATCAAAGAGTTCTTTGACCATTCTTGAAAGTTTCGCATTTTCTTTTTCTAAAACTGGATGATGATGGACTTTTTCTCCTAAAAAGAAGAGTAGGGATGATAATGCTTCAAAGACTTCATGAGAAAAACGTAAATATGGTTTTTGATAACTATGAATCATCAAATCACCAATTAATTTATTCATAATTGATTTATTATTATCTCCTAATACTTTTACTACATTTTCAGGAAGAGCTTTCTTTTGTAAGATACCTACACTCATAGCATCTTCAATATCTTTTCCAATATAAGAAATAACATCTGAAATACGAACCACACATCCTTCTAAAGTCATTGGTTTTAATTCAAGACTGGCATTTTCTTTATGCCAACAATCATGATACTCTTGTAAGAATTGTTTTTTTGTTTTTTTACGATCTGGTTCATATTTTTTAGAAAGCATTTCACCATTATGACACAAAATAGCATCTAAGACTTGTAAAGAAACATTATAGCCTTTCCCATTTCTTTCTAAATAAAGAATATTTCGTACACTATTAGCATTATGACAAAAATATCCAAAACCTTTTTCTTGTAGTTTTTCATTCAACGCTCTTTCTCCTACATGACCATAAGGAGCATGTCCTAAATCATGTCCTAAAGCAGCCGCTTCAATTAAATCTAAATTTAAATTCAAACCTTTTCCTATTTGTCTGGCAATACGTGAAACCCATTGAACATGGATTGAACGTTTAGAAATATGGGCACTTTGAAAAAATGAAAGAGCCTGTGTTTTATCTGTGTAACGTTGATAAGATTTACAATATAAAATACGATCAATATCTTCTTCAAAAGGCCAACGAATATCAAACTCTTCATGTTCACTTTCTTCTTTTCTTAATTTTTGACATTCACTTGTTTTACAAGCATAGGGAGAAAGTGTTCGATCATATTCTTTTGTTCTCTTTATAGTATTTTTTATAATTTTTTCTTCTTCTTTCATACTTGTCACCTATTTCATTATATACTTTTTTCAAAAGAGATGCTCCAACAATGTTTTAAAAGCAATTAAAATCAAAACAACGCCCCCAAAAATAAGTGCCTTATTTTGAAACTTATTGTTTAAATAACGTCCAATTTGTAAAGCAAACAAACATAATAGAAAAGTAATAATTCCTATAATCAATAAAGCTTGATAAATAGCTACTTCTAAAAAAGCAAAAGTCATACCAATAGCAAAAGCATCAATGCTTGTTGCAAAAGCAAGAATTGTTAAATCTAATAATTTAAAATTATAATTTGTTTCTTCTTCACTAAAAGCATCTTTTAACATATTGACGCCAACAATCATTAAAAAGATAAAAGCGATATAATGATCATAGGCTTGTATCTTTTTTGAAAATACACATCCTAAATGATATCCCAAAAAAGGCATCAATGCCTGAAAAAAGCCAAAATAAAAAGCAATGAAGCTTTGTTTCTTAATATTTCCTTTTGGCATAGAAATACCATACATCATCGAAACAGTAAAAGCATCCATCGCTAATGAAATTGAAATAACAACAAGTTCAAATAATGACACATTATCTCTCTCCTTTGAGTAATACCTCACTACATTTCAAACCATCAATTGCACTTGACATAATACCTCCAGCATATCCAGCACCTTCGCCAATTGGATAAATCCCTTTAATATTACTTTCCATATTTTCATCTCGATAAAAACGGATTGGTGCAGAACTTCTTGATTCAACACCAAGTAATGTGGCATTACTTGTAAATCCATTAATCTTATTATTCATTAAAAGAAGTCCTTCTTTTAAATTTATATTCAAGGTTTCAGGAAGTAATGCATTGAGATTAGCATTTTTAACTCTTTTTAAACTTGTTTCAATATTTTCAATACCTTCTTTATTTTCTAAATAATCTTCTACTTTTTGAACAGGTATCGAATAATCACTTCCACCGAGTTCAAAAGCTTTTTCTTCCAATTTTCTTTGAAAATACATCCCAGCAAGAGGATGTGAACTACCAAAATCATCAGGTGTTACATTGACTAAGATAGCACTATTAGCGTATTTATTATCACGTTTATGATTAGACATCCCGTTAACAACCAGTCTTTTTTCTTCACTGGCTGCATTCATGACATAACCACCAGGACACATACAGAAAGTATAGACTCCTCTTTTTTGACTTGTATGCACCGCCAATTTATAATCAGCCGCTTTTAATGCAGGATGATTATAGAATTTTCCATATTGGCTTTTATTAATAAATTCTTGACTGTGTTCAATACGCATTCCTACTGCAAAAGCTTTTTGAGAAATTTCTAATTGTTTTTGATAAAGCATTTCATATGTTTTTCTCGCACTATGACCAATAGCCAATACCAGTTGATCTACTTTTTCTTTATATGTTCCTTCATTATTTTCTAAAACAACTTCTTTTAATTGATTATCTTCAATAATAATATCTACCAATTTTGTTTCAAAACGAACATCTCCACATTTTTCAATATCTTTTCTAATATTTTTAACCACATTAATTAAAACATCTGTTCCTAAATGTGGTTTATTTAAGTAAAGAATATCTTCACTTGCACCATGTTCATAAAAAGTATTCAATACAAATTGTTTACGATAATCCTTAATACCTGTCGTCAACTTTCCATCAGAGAACGTTCCTGCTCCTCCTTCTCCAAATTGAACATTACTTTGAGTATTTAACTTACCTGTTTCTAAATAAGTATCGATATCTTTTTTTCTTTCATCAACACATTTACCTTGTTCAATCAAGATTACCTTTTGCCCACTACGCGCTAAATTATAGGCACAAAATAATCCTGCTGGCCCACTTCCAACAACCATGATTGTTTGATTATTTGGTGTTAACTTGTCATAATGATATTCTTTAACTTTACTTACTTGTTTACTATGTGTTTTTAATAATCGATCTTCATCAACATATTCAAAAGTAAAACCCATATTAAAATATACTTTATTCTTCCTTCTTGCATCTACTGCTTTTTTAGCAATCTTTACATTCTTTACTTGTGATTTTCTTATATTTAATGTATTCGCAATAACTTTAGCGTAATCTTTTTCATCTAAAGAAACTGCAATATTACTTACTTTTAACATACCTTCTCCTATCTCTTTATTTTCCAATATCCTTTTTTGTTATTTCCAACTCTTTCAATAATTCCTAAATCCTTTAACTTTTTAATATTATTTGAAATACTCTTTCTACTCATTTTCATAATATTTGCAAGTTCGGTAATTGTATATCCAGGATCATCATATAGGGATTCTAGTATCTTATTCATTGTATCGTTCACCCTATCGTTCACCCTATTAGTCACCTAAGATTACTAAACTACTTATCTTCTATAAAAGATTTTGCCACATGTACACCACTTGCAAAAGCAAAATGTAAATTGTAACCTCCACAATCACCATCAACATCCAAAGCTTCTCCACAAACATAAATGCCTGGATATTTCTTAAGTTGTAAATTTTCATCTACTTCTTTTAAAGAAACGCCTCCATGACAAACTTGTGCTTTTTCAATTGACATGGTATCAAGAATCTTTATTTCTATATGTTGAGGATCAATATTTTTTTCTTTAAAAACCTGAACGATTTTTTCATGAAAGAATCCTTCCAAACCATAGTGTTGAAATTCTTCTTTTTCAATATCAGGCAATAAATTTAAAACAAGTTTTGGATTTTTTAAATGCTCTAAATATCTAGATAATTGCATAACACAAATACCTGATAGACCATAATCTGTAAACATGATTTCTCCTGTTTGTTTTTCAATCAATTGATTTTGATCATAAAGCATTGCAATTCCCTTTACTCTTTGTCCTTTTAAAGCTTTAAAAACGGGTTTTGTTTTTACTTGAACAAGACTTGGTGTAAATGGAATCATGGAAATATGCATTTTTTCTAACATTTTTAAATTATTTTGTCCTGATAAATGACTGGCTGGTGATCCTGTCGCAATGACTATTTTATCCGCTTGATAATGACCATTAGTCGTAATAATTTCATATATTTTAGCTTTTTTTATTGCTAGAACCTCACAATTATCGATATACGATACATTATCCATATTTTTCATTAAAGCATTTTTAACAGATAAACTTGAAAGTGAATATGGATAAACAAGGTTCTTTTCATAACGTAGTTTTAAAGAAAGTTGTTTAAAAAAATTGACGACATCAAATTCTTTAATTAATTTTTCTATTAAAGGGTCTTGATGATTATAGTACTTAATATCCATATTCAAATTTGAAACATTACATCTTCCATTACCGCTAGCAAGTATTTTTCTAGCTGCTTTATTAGATTGTTCCAAGACAATAATATTATATTTATTTGTTTTTACTAATTCATTCATACATGCAAGTCCACTTGCACCTGCTCCAATAATAACAATTGTTTCCATCTTTATCCCTCATTTGCTTTTTCATTATACATGAACAAAACTCGTTTGTCATTTATATTAAACCTTGAAAAACCTCGATGTATTCGCTATAATAACCAAGTATTGAGATTACATACAATTAAGGAGGCTTTTTTATGGGTAGAGCACATGAAGTGCGTAAAGTTGCTATGGCAAAAACTGCTGCAGCAAAAGCAAAATTATATTCTCGTTATGGAAAAGAAATCTATTTAGCTGCTAAAGCTGGTGGTACTGATCCAGATGGTAACTTAGCATTAAGAAGAATTATTGCTAAAGCTAAAAAAGAACAAGTTCCTGCTGACGTTATTAAACGTGCAGTTGATAAAGTAAAAAGTGGAGCTACTGAAGATTATCAAGAAAAAACATTTGAAGGATATGGTCCAAGTGGTTCAACTGTTATTGTTAAATGCTTAACTGATAATATTAATCGTACTATTTCTCAAGTACGTCCTGCATTTACAAAATCTAAAGCTAAATTAGGAAATGAAGGTTCAGTATCTTATTTATATGATACATATTCTATTTTAACTTTTAAAGGATTAGATGAAGAACAAACTTTAGAAGCTTTAATGGAAGGTGAAGCTGATTGTCAAGAAATTGAAACTCATGAAGATGGTTCAATTGAATTAACTGGTGCACCAACTGATTTATATAAAATGAAAGATGCTATTGAAGCAGCTTGTCCTAATGCTGAATTTGATGTAGAAGAAATCGCTACAACACCTCAAGAATATGTATCTCTTGAAGGTGAAGATATGGAATTATTTGAAAGATTAATGAATCTTTTAAATGCTTGTGACGATGTAGATAAAATCTACCATAACGTTGAAAATTATGAAGGAGAATAATTCTCCTTCTTTTTCTTTATAATGAAAAAATGAAAGATGTTTTGTCTCTTTCATTTTTTGGTATACTAAATTATCTGAAGCTTAGGGTGTCGCTCTAAATTATTAGGCGGAGTA
>ERZ833963.1179-NODE-1179-length-33092-cov-7.864213_pt1 | contig 33092 bp, 25 predicted proteins | sample MGYA00519693_ERZ833963 | MGnify/ENA primary metagenome ERZ833963 (study PRJEB31850, sample SAMEA3708748) | human gut metagenome | biome: human gut; feature: human-associated habitat; material: faeces | place: China | collected 2014 ... | reverse complement strand
AAATGATCCGGGAACTCCTGGTATAGACTTAGGTACTTATATTTCATCATGGAAATGTCGTGAGATAATATCTCCTTCAAAGCTGGATACAATACAATTTTCTTATCGTCAACTTTCAAGTAGAGTTTCATATACATTTGTAGAGAGTTCCGAACTGTATGAAAATATGAGTATTCCTTTAGGGCAGCCTGATGGGTTAACTGAAGTACGTCGGGTCTTTTTTGCAGATGATATTTCAAATATGTTTCCGGGGAGTGCTGAAATAACACTAAAGGATATTCTTAAGAAAATACCTTTTCAGAATATAAATTATCCTCATGTGATCAATTATACTGTATCTCAGGATTATACGCGATTTATTTTTCCAGAATATTGTGAAGATCCTCCTGTATATACTGAGACCGATTATGTTGATAATACATATCAATTGGGCGAAATGCAATTTGTAAATGGTAAACGTGTTCAGGAACGTTTGGTACCCTCTGTTATTAAGTTTAATGGGAATAAATTGTTATTCAATTACAACACACTTTATGAATATCTGTCTTCTATAAAAATTGTAGATAGTTCGCAGCAACAAGTACGTGAAATAGCATTTACTCAAACTTGTGTCGGGCAGAAGGTGTCAGCAGAAAGAAATAGCCTGACTAACTATTTGGATAAGATTCAAATTGTTGGAAATCCCAGCGAAACTTATAAATTCGATTATTCAAGTATGCATGCTTTTAGCAATTTTACAATAGGTTGTGACTTTTGGGGAGGACTTCGCGGAACGACACACGATCGTACAGATAATGTAGATATAAATGTTCCTTTTATGCAAATAGAAACTCCACATTATTTAAGTAACAACTATTTAGATCAGATGCTTCTTAATTATTTTATAGGAGGAAATTATCTGCTTTATATGGAGATGGAAAACAATGTTCAACCACAATATGCTTTAAAAGGTCTATTGAAACGAATCACCTACCCAACTGGTGGATATACAGATTTTGAATTTGAATGTAATCGTATAGATGGAGGTTGGCGTACGATACCTTCGGGTGGCGCGCGAGTAGCTAGTATATTAAATTGTCAAGCTGACGGGACAGTTGCCAGTAGGAAATATTATGTTTACGGAGAGGATGGGACTGGTATTATTCGCGGTTTGCATGCTCCTTTCTCAGAATCTGAAAACGTTTTCTTATGTCGTCAAAATGTTTTGTATATAGGTGATACCCCCATTGATGAATATTACGATAAAACGTATTTGGATTATCCCACAGCACTTAAAACGGTTATTTATTCTAATGCTATTGAAGATTTGTATTATGGTAATGGAGCTCCTATCTATTACCAGAAAGTAACGGAGTATGAAGATGCGGTCGGTTCTAAATATGGGAAAAAAGAATATATTTATACCTCTCCCGAAGCTTATGGGTTCCATCTCCGCAGTCAGATCTTGGACACAAATCTGAAAAGTTTTCAGGAAGATTGGCGTCTTGGGAAAATTCAGGCAGAAAATACATATAAATATGAAAATGGTGAATACAAACTAATACATTCTAAAGAGTATAAGCACAAGATTTTCAACAGCGGTATTAAGATCCACAATCTTCAGTCATATAAACGTAATATTATATATATGACTCGTTATAATGGTACTTTGGATTCGTATATCCAGGCAGAGATAAGTGATCCTTTAACACTGTCTTACATAGAAAGGTATTTGCCGGTTGGTAATGGGCTTGTTGAGCATTTCCCCGAAGAAATAAATTCCGGTGATATTCTTTTGGAAAAGATTACAGAAACGACTTATGATGGTCCTCGCCAATTGGTAACAACTACGACTTATACTTATGATCAGCAAGCACAACTCAATACAACTACGGTACATACCTCGGATGGGCAAGTCCGTACACGTACTCGACGTTATCCGTATTACTATGGTACTGCTATTCCTTTTATACAAAGAATGATAACAGCAAATAATATTTCTGCTGTAATAGAAGAGGTTGAAGAAGATAGCATCACTTCTAAAGTAGTAAGTGGTATCATTTCCCGTTATAGGGTTGATAATCCCGGACAGGTAGAGTCTGTCAGTTTGTTGGGTTCGGGTGTACCAGGATATGTTAGTTCCACTGTCAATAAAAATAGTTTTGTAATGGCGCCGGGATATTATGAAAAAATGTCCTGTACTTATGATGAAGTGGATAACCCCGTACAGATCATAGATAACAGTGGACTTTCGACTGTTTATTTATGGGGATATAACAATCAGTACCCAATAGCTGAAATTAAAAATGCAAGCTACGAAGCTGTAAAGGTCCTTCTTGCAGATGCCGTTGTTATATCTTTACGTAAATCTTTTGACGATGACTATATCTGTTCAAAAATAGATCTGTTACGTCAACATCCTTCAATGAATAAAGCCCATGTTACTACTTTTATACATCAACCATTAGTTGGAGTAATACAAATAGTAAGCCCGGCAGGTCAAAGCCGATCTTATCATTATGATACTTTGGGGAGACTATGTGAGATTATTGATGTTGACGGCTTGGTTGTTCAAAAATATCAATATAATTATGGCCATTAATTTTGATATGTTATGAAAATAAGTATAAAAATATCCATTTTACTAATGGTTTGTAGGAGCTCTTTGGGGGATATATTAGCTCAGAACACTTTGGAAGTATGTAATAACTTACCACGACATGGAGATCGATTAGTTAAACAGCAAATAGCTTATGAGAAACCAGGTAGTGGGGGAGAAAATATAATATGGGATTTCAGAGATATAATACCTGTTGATGAATATTATAACTTAAATTATAATGTTGAAGGCATGCATTCTGATACTATTGTTGGTACTGAAAATCGTACAATGTATTATTATAAACTATATAGTGATTCTCTTTTATTATTGGGATATGAAAACCCTACAACTTTGCTTAATTATAGTAAACCAGAGCTTCTTCTCGTTTTTCCTTTCTTTTATGGATGTGTGTTGACAGACTATTTTGATGGTAAGGGAAAGTATTGTAATCGCTTAAATGTTCATATATGTGGGAAATCTACAGTAACAGCGGATGCTACAGGGGGATTATTACTTCCTGGAGGAGATACTTTACGAAATGTTATGCGGATTCATGTACAGAAGAGGATGGTGGAAAGTATTGTACCTGTAATGGATAGATATTCTTTGCAAAAAGATTCTATCTCCTTTGATTTAAAATGTGATAGTATTGATTTTAGATTACAAAAAGCTTCTACTTTTTTAAAAATTGATACTTGGTACTGGTACGCTGAAGGGTATCGTTATCCTGTATTTGAAACAGTTAAAAGCACAATTTTTAGAAATGGAAAATGGTCGGACCATTTTTTAACGTCTTTTTATTATCCCCCACATGAACAGTATTATACGCTGAAGAATGATCCCGATAATCAGGTTATGCGTACTAAAACGAATGAAAAAGAGTATAATGGTAGGGAAAATACGGATATGCAATCTTATGATTGTTATAAAGATACTCATATTACTTATAATTATGGAATTAACAACTTGGGACAGCTGTTAGTCGATTGTACACTTCACGAAAAAGCGGAGGTATATTTAATTATCTATGATATGCAGGGACGCCAGTTGTCTCAACAGTATTCCTTATATAAGAAAGATGAAAAACAGTGCTCTATTATTCCAATGAATGATTATCCAGTAGGGGAATATTTGTTACGTATACAAGTAAACAATTTGGTTTATGGAAATAAAATACTGAAACGATAAATAGTTTTGAGTATATTTTTAAAATTCAATGAAAATAATGATTATGAAACATAATATATACATACCATTAATTTTATGGTCACTATTGTCAACGTCTCCCATTTTCTCTCAAAGTATGGATTATAACTTTGTTCGTGTTAGTACTATGCTTGATTCTGGAAGTACTGAGAAAATTTGTTATTTTGATGGTCTTGGGCGTCTTACCCAAGAAGTACAACATGGATTTGCTCCTAACGGAAAAGACCTTGTTGTATTTCATGAATATGATTGTATAGGTCGGGATAGCCTTCATTGGCTTCCTGTGCCTATAGTAGGTAACGGTGAATATGTTTTACCATCCATATTAAAAGCGGCTTCTTCAACTTATTATCGTGATGAAGTGGCTTATTCGCATCCATCTTATGAGGCTTCTCCATTAAATCGTATTTTAAACGAACATGGTCCGGGAAATGCTTGGATAAATCACCCTGTAGGCACAGAATATCTTCTTAATGGAACTGATTATCCTTGTCCTCAATATAAATTAGAAGGAGATATTCCGGTATATTGTGGTAATTATCCTATCGGACAGTTATCTGTTGTGAAAACAATCGATGAAGATGGTAATGTATCTTATCAGTTTAAGGATAGCAAAAATAATTTGATCCTTTTACGAAAGGTAAACAATGGTGAAAATTATGATACTCGCTATATTTATGATGTATATGGTAATTTACGTTGTGTTCTTCCTCCACAAGTAAGTGAAAGAGTCAGTGTAAGTGAACTAGAGTTATACGCGTATCGTTATAAGTATGATATACGTAATCGTTGTATTGAGAAAATTCTACCCGGGTGCGCTCCTATATATATGGTTTATGATCTTTCGGATCGTTTAGTACTTACTCAGGATGGGGAACAACGTAGAAAAGGACAGTGGATGTTTACTCTATCTGATGTGTTTGATCGTCCTGTTTTACAAGGACTTTGCAATGTTTTAGATATAGCTTCTATTTCTTCTACTAGAGTGGTTGCATCTTTTAATTATACATTACCTGAAGCGGGCTTTATGGGTACAGGTTATACTTTTGAGGGGATAACACTTAATAGTGCTGAAACTAAGCTTTTAAAGGTTTATTATTATGATTGTTACCACTTTTTAAGTCTTCCAGTTTTATCTAATAAATCCATTAATCTACTATATGATGAGGAGGATAGTTATGGTTCCCGTTATGTTTATTCAGAGAATGATGAAGTGTCGGGTAAGGGAAAATTGACAGGTACTCGTGATTTTCTTATAGATAATACAATGGGAGAAATTATAAAGGTTTTGTATTATGATGCTAAAGATCGTATAATTCAACAACGTTCAACTAACCATTTGGGTGGATATGAAGCCGATTTTTATCGATATACGTTTACTGGTAAGCTGCTGAAACATCACCATTGTCATTCAGTACCATATCAACCTGTTTTAAAAGAGGAATACACTTATTCGTATGATCATTCAGAACGTCTAAAAAGTATACGACACAAATTAGATGAGAATGAAGAAGTCATTTTATCAGAAAATTGGTATGATGAATTAGGACGTTTATGGATAGAAAATATTCATGATGCACTTTGGGAGTGTAATTATTTTTACAATATTCGTAATTGGATAACGGGAATAAGCGGTCCGTTTAATCAACAGTTGTATTATACAGATAGTACTTCTCCTTGTTATAATGGAAATATTAGTCAAATGAATTGGGGAGTTGATATTGAAGAAGATGTGGTACGTAGTTATAAGTTTAGTTATGATGGGCTAAATCGATTAACGAAAGCTATGTATACCGAAGAAAACGCAGATGAGGATACAAATTATGATCCGGACTATACTGTTAATTATGGCTATGATAAAATGGGAAATTTGGTACTTTTGAAACGTTATGGGTTATCTGAGGTAATATCAGGCCAACTTTATTATGAACTTATAGATGAATTAACAATGGAATATACAGGTAATCAATTAAGGAAAATTACTGACGAATCCGCATTCGACCCAATTTATGAAGGTGCTTTTGATTATGTGGATTATGACTATTCGGGGGAGCAGGAATTTTTTTATGATTCCAATGGTAATCTGATTAAGAATTTGAGTAGACGAATAAATGAGATCCAATATAATTGTTTGAATTTACCTAATTATCTTTCTTTTAGTAACAATGGTGATATAATTCGTTATTCTTATAGTGCTGACGGAGTGAAGCTGCGTAAGGAATATGGTACTTCAACATATTCTTCTATATCTTTTCCTCTTTCTTCTTCATTACATATGAATTCTGCTAATTCTACGTCTTTTGTTATTCCATTGAATTCAGAGTTAGAGCAACAGAACAATTTTAGTGTAAATGAAACAATTGATTATTGTGGCAATATAATTTATGAAAATGGTGTTTTGAGTAGAATTTTACTAGATTGTGGCTATATTACATTTAAAAATGGTAATCCTATGTATCATTATTATATGAAAGATTACCAGGGAAATAACCGTGTAGTGATGGATCAAAATAGTAGTTTTGAACAGATAACTCACTACTATCCTTTTGGTGGTTTGTTTGGTCAAGGAATGGGAACAGCAGTACAACAATATAAATATGGAGGTAAATATTTAGAACGAATGCATAGACTAGATTGGTATGATTTTGGTGCAAGGCATTATGATTCGGCAATAGGTCGTTTTCATACGATGGATCCATTATGTGAGAAGTATTATTCAATGAGTCCATATGCGTATTGTGATAACAATCCGATAAACAACGTGGACTTAAGGGGAGATAGTATAACTACTGTTGTGACTTCAATGGTAAATGGTAATGTTGTAAATACAACATATTATTATGGACGAGATGCTCAAGGTAATTATGGATTCCTTGATAGTAGTGGTAATTTGTATTCTGGAGGGGATCGATTCGTTGTTAGTTTAACAACTGCATTAACTAAATTGAGAAGTGGAACTAAAGGTTTGGCATTGGCTGATGATTTGGTTAATTCAACTAATACTGTTCAAATAGGTAAGGCAAGAGGTAGTCAAACAAATGCAGCAGATCCTAATGGGAAGTACATTATTTGGGATCCTACTTCTAGCACAGGTGGACCTGATCAAGCTGGTAATACAACAAGACCTTCTTATATTGGACTCGGCCACGAAATGGCACACGTACAGGATGTCTGGAATAAAACTTATGATGCGTCTACTTGGACAACTATTGGAAACAAGACTATACCTAATGCAGAGAAATATGCAACTCATGTTGAAAATCAACTAAGATCAGAACATGGGCTCTCACTTAGAACTCACTATAGTCCAGGATACAACTCTACAAGGTTGCTTGATTCAAGAACGAATACAAGCTTATTTTATAAAACAATGGTAAGAATAGGAAATAGGTCTATACCAACAACCCCATATATTTACTAAAATGAAAACAAAGGTTATAATTTTATTTAGTTTGTTAGCCCTAACAATGGGAGAACTATCGGGACAAAATTGGAGTAAGATATCCAAGGAAATTAAGGAAAAGCAACTTACAATAGAACCTCTAGAAAATAGAGATATAAATTGTTATTATAAATTGAGAGAAAAAACAAATATACTGAATGAGATGAAACTTAATCATCCGATAGACACGATTTTTATTCTTCAAATACATAGAGAGGTTGACTTGTCTAGTTCATATTTAATGATTTGGAATAAAAACGATACATTATCGATTAATTCCGAGGATTTCGGGAAAACAGTTCAAATTACAAATCAACAGACTTTTATAAGTTATATGATGAAATTGGTGGCCGATTGGAACCTTGATGAGATCAAAAAGGAAGAATTAACCAATGGTATACGTCCATCTGATGGAATTTTTGCTACCCGGATAATTGTTAATAGTAAAAAATGTCAGATTGATTGTCTTTATTTTAAGAATTTTTTTAATATGCAGAGGGATGGTATGGATTTTTGCAAATAGTTTCAGCAAGTTTGCTCATGTACGATGCTAAAGAGATCTGCTTCATTTGTTTTTTGAATATTTAAATTTGAGGAATTGGAGACAATTGTAGATATTCATTTGCACATTATGTCTGATGAGGCATAAGGGGATTACTATCAGGACTGCGTTTATGGAATGTATATTTTAGGCTGAATGGTTAATGTGGGATCAGATGGTGGAAAAAATCAGGTGAATTTAACGGAGATATGTTCTTTTATGGATTATATAATTAAAAAATGGAATGATGAAGATGATAATTGATATTATAAGTAGAAGTTGCATATTTGTTGTGATATTATTGAGCAGTTGCCAAGTAAATATAAATCCTAATAAAATAGATGAAGAGTTATTAGATCATTTAAAACATTTGGCTGACACTGATTCATTATCTCAATTTACACAGATTGTAGGACTTACGTATTCTGATTTTTACTCTTATGTAATAATTGGAGATGGATCTTTTATCCCTGAATCAATTGAAGATCGAGAACCAACTGATATTATAGAATATAATGGTAAATATTTTTTGTTTTATTTTCAGGGTAAACCAAAATTGCCAGGTAAAATAGTAGATAAAATATGGCCATATTTAGAAGGGGCTCAATATAGTAATTTTACATGGTATTTTTTTAAATGTAAGTCGTGTGATAAAAGTATGTTTACCCGAAAAAGAGAACTAGAGAGTTATTACGATATAGAAGCTATACGTAATTTTCGTTGTTTAGAGGACGTGAAAGTAGATCCTTTAGTGGATATGACTATCTCGTATGTTCGGATTTGTGGTAAGGATAACTCAGTATCTCTTTTTTCTGATTTATTGGAAATATATTTGTATATTGAGATTTACAATAAATCTGATTCTTCTTTCTATTTAGATTTATCTTCAAATATTGAGAGTCGTTTTTTACTTAAGAATGGTAATCAGCCGTTTGAATTTTCTGTTTCTGAGATTGATCTTCTGGATGTTTTCCCTGGGATTTATAATGTTCCTCCCTTTTCTCCGGAACAGGAGGGTAAAACAGGAGCTCCTATAAATTTAATTTTGAAATGTGATCCTTTAAGATTTGATGGCGTCTCTTATTGTGAATATCCCCTGAAGATATATTCATTGTTGCGTGATTCATTGTATTATATACCTCCTCTGGATAGTATTAATTTAGATACAAAAGTTTTAAATCGAAAGATTCATATAAATCTCCCTGAAACTATGCCATGTCTTTATAAAATTGGAGAGAAGGAGTATGTGTTTCTTCGTGATAGTTTACTGATGTAGTTTAAATGTAGCAGAAAGAATATAAATAATTGGAGGTTACAGATATAGCCCTTTCTGTATCTGATGCTATGGATATTTTATAATTTTGTGGGAGCAGAATTTACGATTTAATACCTATATATGAACTTTTACCATGAAACAGAATTTATTTCTTTTCGTATCATTAATGCTTATTGCATTTGTTATTGTGTCATGTAAAATTGGTTTTGATACTCAGGTATATAGGTTTATACCTTCTATTGATTCAGATATTTATAGTGAAAATGAAATCAGGAAAAAAATCGTGGAGAGTGATGTGAAATCTATTATTTTAAGAAATGATTCAATTTTGGAATATTGGAAACGTTATGGAGGGATAGGTAGTTCAATGATAATTAAGTATGCATTAATTGATAATGAACTTATTGTTTATCCTACAGATGTTGAAGGATATAATGTTCCTGACATATCTGATATGCATTTTTTGTATAGTCGGGATAGTTTGATTAATATAAAAACAAATGAGAAATTTTATAATCAAAAATATCTTGATAAAAAGAAAATTGTAAAACATAGATTATAATCTGTGCTGTAATATTATTAGAAGCAATACAGGCAGATACTCTTTGAGTTCTTCTCTGAGTAATTCCATTGTTTTCTGTTTATATCGATTGATCGATTTTACACTAAGATTCATATCTTGTGCAATTTCGGCATGCGTTTTACCTTCAAAGAAGCTTTTGATAAATACAATGCGGTAGTTTTCGGGAAGGCGTTGCAGTGTTTTGTATAGCATATCATAAAGTTCGTTCAAAGTATATACACTGTCTGTCTCTGTGGCATAGATGGGAGACTGCTTTTGACAGAACTCATTGTAGTTCCATTCATATTCCATGTGTTTCAGGTGGTTGAGGCAACTGTTGCGCACGCATATTTTCAGATATGCGGTTGCTGTCTCTTTTTTTAATTCGATTGAATCCTGTTTATCCCAGAGAGAAACAAATACGTCGGAAACGAGGTCTTCACAGACTGTCATATCATTTATGAATCTCTTCGCATACAGACAGAAAGGAGCATAGTATTCTTCATACAGCTTTCTGAATTCTTTCTCGTTATTACTTTCGCGAAGGCGTATTCTCATTGCATCTGCTGTTAGGGTATTTATTATTGTATCATAGCCAAAGTCGTTACAAAAATAGTAAATAGTGTTTTGCAAAGGTACTGATTAGGACTGTTTTTTCAAAAATGGAAGAGAAGTTGTCCTTTGGAGATGGTTTTAATTGTAATATAGATAAGGCGAGTATACATTGAAAAGCCGTGGGATATATATTTATGATTTTATGATTCTTAGAGAAAATTAGTTTTATGTTTTTATTAATTATTCGACAAGAATACAGTAAATTGGCATCCCAAATAGTAGATAGTTTAAGCGGACCAACGATTTACCCGATTATAATTTATCCGGTAATAGTTGAAAAACGAAAAAGATAACTTAAAAACAAATGGAATATAAAGATTCAGATTTATTTTTTCGCTATTGTAAAGGCTTATGCACTGAAGCCGAGCAAAAGAAGGTGGAGGTCCTGTTGAATGAGTCGGAGGAGCACCGAAGACTATTTCAGGACCTTCGGATGGCATTGGCTTTGGGAGATGATATCAGAGAGATGGAAACGATTGATGTACAAACTGCTTTTGGGAAAACTCAAAATCAGATAAGAAGAAAGAAGAATAAAAGATTGCAGTACCAATTGATCCGGTGTGCTGCATTTCTGGCTTTGCCCTTATTTCTCTCCTCTGTGATATTAGGGTATTTGTATTTTAATGAATCGTCGGATGAAAAAATACAATATGCGAGTATAACAGCTTCTACAGGTTCTGTGGTGCGTTATGAATTGCCTGATAATTCGGTCGTTTGGCTAAACTCGGGGAGTACCCTTCGTTATCCGGTTATCTTTAGCAAAAATATACGTGAGGTGGATTTGCAAGGTGAAGCATATTTTGAAGTACAATCTGATAAAGAACATCCTTTTTATGTTAATACCCCTTCGGGAGTACGTGTATTTGTAACTGGAACCCGTTTTAATGTCAGTTCCTATGAAAATGAAGGTTATGTTGAGGCCGTGCTGGAATCCGGACATGTAAATGTACTTATACCCGGATATGAGGAAGCTGAGTCTTTACAGCCGGGTGAACGTCTGCTTTATGACAAAAAGGCGTCGCAATATGTCAAATCTGAGGTTGATGTATTTGAGAAGATAGCCTGGAAAGACGGTGAATTGATATTTAGGGATACTCCTTTGCCTGATATGTTGAAGAGATTGTCACGTCATTTTAATATTGATATTCAATTTAATAATATATCGGGGAAAGAGTATAAATATAGGGCTACTTTTAGGAACGAAACGCTCTATCAGATTCTCGATTATTTGGGTAAATCGGTTACTATGAAGTGGAGAATGGAAGAGCCGGTGCAACAAGCCGACGGAACGTTTACGAAGGAAAAAGTAGTAGTGGATTTATATTGAGATTTTTATAGATGCTCATCGCCGGTAGGCGATGAGTTTTTTTATTACTTTGTTTAGTTTAATTTAGATAATTCTTTTGTCGATTTTAGTTCTGAATAGATAAAACTATGTATGATTAATGAATTGTGATATATCTTTATTTGATATATGGTTGTACCTATTCCTTTTGATAAAGAGGAGGCTTATATCGTTTTATTTGTCTTTTTTTCTATAGTAAAAGTTTTATATTCTTGAAATAGATACTTTATTGATAATATTTGAGATAATGCAGATAATCATTTTGTTAAAAATTGCCCATTTTTACAATGGTTAATTTTAAATTTAGCGCTTATGAAAAGCCATTATTTATTTTGTATTATCCTATTAGGATCATTTGTATCCGCTTTATTGGCTCAAGGTGTTCCTTCACAATTCAGTTATCCGGTAAAACCTCCTCCTGCTCCAGAAGCTGCGAGTTTAGCCAAGTGTATTAATTTCCCGGTAGATTATAATACAGGTGTTCCCCGGATAGAAATTCCTCTTTTTGAGCTGAAAGGCCGTGAGAGTAGTTTGCCGCTTGTAATTAGCTATCATGCCGGAGGATTTAAGGCAAAAGAAGAAAGTGCTTATACAGGATTGGGTTGGTCGCTGAGTTCTGATTTTCAGATTGTACGAGAGATTAGAGGGCATGATGATTTTAGGCAATTATCCGGTTATTATTATAATGAGTATGAACGAGTCCCATTTGGGAAACTTACAAATTTTGATTTTGCTAATACTTATACCCCCTATAATCGTTTACGAATGCTTAATAATGAGATTGATACTCAATCTGATAAATATTATTATAGATTAAAGGGTAAGTCGGGTTGTTTTTATCTTCGAAAGTCCCAAAATGAAGGAATAACATTAGTTCCGGTACCTTATACGGGAATTAGATTTGAAGTAATTCTTCCTACAGGAACCTCTACTTTAGGATTTCGTGTAACGGATACGGATGGGACCGTTTATTTATTTGGGGGGACCACTACTACTATAGAAAAAAATGATCCGGGAACTCCTGGTATAGACTTAGGTACTTATTACATTGTAGAAATATGAAAATTAATTTTTTGATTTTATTTGTAGCGTTTTTTTTCTTATCCTATTTTGATGCTGTTGCACAAAAAGGATATGTTGATGAGATTAACCAAGTTAATAATGAAGGCCAAAAAGAAGGTTTTTGGAAAGAGAATGTTAATGAGCATTTTCGTACTGAAACATATTATCATAAAGGTAAAAAGAATGGTATATACAAGATGTTTAATACGGTAAGAAATGAACTTGTAAGTATGGGGGAGTATAAAAATGATATAGAAACTGGTATCTGGTATATTTTTGGTGATTACGGACACTTACTAATGATGCAGAGCGATTTTCAAAAAAATACATATCAGATTCCTTTAGAACATCACGCACAAGGGATATGTCCGTATCGTTGTTATAGTATTTCTTTCCATCCGAATGGTAATAAAAAATCTGAAGGTGTTTTACTTTGGGATGAGAGTGCTGATTCTGATTTTGTTTTTGAATACGGTGAATGGAAATATTACGATGAAAGTGGAGAGCTCACGAAAATAAAAGAATTTAAATAAATTCCTGTTTCCATATAGCTTTGATAATGTAATTTTATCTACTAAAGCAATTAGTGTCTATAGATTAAGTGGAAGTATGAATGGCAGAAATGGAGTTTATGAAATAGGAGTAAACAAGAAGGGGGTAATAGATCATCGTTTCTTTAGACCTTATTAAATAATTATAAACGTTATGGAATATATAATAATTGATGGTTATTTTAGTGGGACTGGGATTAGAGACAAATACAATGGAGGATATATACTTCCTGAGTCATTAAATCTTAGCCCAGCTTTAATAGATAAGCTCAAAAAATGGTTGACAAAATATGGGTCTGAATTTTTTAATCAATATTCAGATTCGGAAAGGATTAAAACACTAGATGAAGAAGGTGAGCAAGTAGCAATTCTAGTGAAAAAAGAGTGTGCGAACACAAAAGTTGAATATTACTCGGATGCTATGATGAATACACTTTATATAAAATAATTTAGTTTACTATATACCTGATTAGATATATATTGTGGTGAAATAGATGTCGCGATGTTTATTGGGCCGTCTCAATTATGCCTCTTTAGCTTTAATATAGGCTTTACTATCTCTGTATGTCCCAATTTTATATACAATGAAGAGTTAGTCTGTCTTTCATTAGGATTTACTCTTTATTATATGGCATTACATCTGGTAACGGTAAATTTGTAGTAGTGTAGTCCCCGATAAAGAGTGAATGGGAGTAGAACATGGTAATCTTCTGTAATGGATATAGTGTCATCAATTCTTGTTACAAATCAAATAAGGGGGGGTACTACTATATCACATAATTACCCAAGTATGAGTGATAAATTCACAAAAATAATATTTAAAAAACGAGATTTGCCAAGATCAACAGGCGATGTAGTTGGATGGTTATGGACTAAAAAATAATAATTTATGGATAAGCTACTTATTTGTTTATTTGCCTTTATTGGCATCACTTTTAACGGATTTTCTCAGACTGTAGATTCCTTGGTTAATATAAAGGGATATTATGTGACAAGATTTCTCAAAGATGAAATAATCTATTCTTATAATCAAAAAATAAAAAGAATCAATAACCAATCATATTCAATTCCAATTGATTATACAAGTATCTCTTTTTTTATTCCTTTAGATATTGATAATGTAGCAATTAATTGTAGTGAAAATATTGCAAAGAGCATGCCCTTTGCAAATAACCTTAATAAAGATTCTATTTACTACTTACCTGTATCAAAACAAGTTGAAAAATACATCAAGGAAGTTTTCAACTTGAATCTAAATTTATCAAAAGGAATAGCTATTTTTTCTGCAACACAGAGAATCTCTCCATTCTATATTGATACAACCAATGATAAATACTTATATAAATGTATATTTGTAGATGGAGAAGCTTTAAGAGCTAAATTATTAAACACTGAAGAAAAACGTTTTCCGCTTGATATAGATGTTGATTTTGTTAATAGAAAAGCATGATTTATAAATTTATTTTTTATCGTCAAGGTTAACTCTTATTCAACAATTATTGATGTAGAAGGTTTGAAAGAGTGGGTTCCGTATTGTGATGAGGAATAGTTCAATAATATTCATAATATAGGTACTTTAATGCTAGAATTTGAGAAAATACTGGTATTTATTATGATAAAAATTGTTCAATTTTGCAATAGTTAATTTTAAATGTAGGGCTAATGAAAAAATGTAATTAATTATATTTCAACGAATTATTTTAGATTTTAAAGGGAAAACAAGAATATTAAATGAAGGAAAATATTATCCATATAAATAGTTCATTAAGATTATGTTTTTAAAATTCGCTCAATGAAAAAAAATACTTATTGTTTATTGATTATATTAGTTATGTTGTGTGCTTGTCGAAGTACAGCTTATTATAATATTACGGATAGATATGAAGTAATTTCATCAACAAAGGAAGAGGAATTTGTTCGTTTTCGACCTTATGTGTCTGAAGATTCTATAACAATGAAGTTTAGAGTTTATGAAGTAGATGATGAACTGAATGTATTGCTTGATTCTGTTATAAAGCTCACAAATGAATTTTATATGGAGAAAACGGGAAGGTATGTGGAAAATAATTTTTCTTTTCTTGTACAGAAAATGAGTAGGGATAGTGCGTCAATTGTAATTGAAAATGTTCCTGTTGGTAGTCAACAGTTTAATTATGGATGGCATAAAAATATTTTCTTTTATAAGGGAGTTTGTTTCTTCTGTGACGGCTTATATACGAATCGTCTGTTTAAAAAGACAAGAAAGTACTTTACTTTTCGTTGTGTTGACCCACGGAGATTTTTTGCGAATGATTTGGCCACTCATCCTTACTGCATTTGGCAATATCTTTATGTAAATAAAAGAATTCAATATGTCTATAGTGGTAAATGGTAAAACTGAATTGTGTGATACGAGTAAAGATATTATGAGCAGAAAGAACGTAAATAATATATCTGGAATCCTATTGTTGATATTGATGGCTTGTAATTACAATAATTTATCAATAAAAGAAGACCAAAAAATAGAAATAGAAAATGCATTTATGCTTGTTTCAGAGAAAGATACAACTTTAGTGACAGGATATGGTTATCTCTTTTTTAATTGTAGAGTGGTAAATCATGGTATAGATACTATAGTCTTAGGAAAAATTCCTTTTGATAAAGATCAAATGAACCAAGATCGTAATTCAGTGACTTGTTACCTTATTAATGGAGACTCTCTACCCTTGTTTTCTGAAAATGTATCATTTAGTGCTGAAAATACGACTATTTATCCAAATGATTCTTTAATTTTTACTTTGTCATTAGACTCTTTTGTAGGTACTAATTCCCGTTCAAAGTTTGATAGTATTTCTAATCTCATAACTCATATTGTATGGAATACTAAAACAGATCATTTTAAGTTTAAAAAAGCTGAGTCGTATGCTGTTAAACATATTATTCATAATGAATATGCAGAGGGATGGGGGATTAAAGCAGATATTCCTCAAGAATATTATCGAAAGTATTTGAGGCAGTATTGAGGGATCACTAAAGATTGGATAATTTTGGTTGTAAGAAGAAGCATTGAGATTGTTTAAAAGGTTGATTACATTTAGCTTTATATTATGTGGATAGACTAAATGCTACAGACTATGAAGATAGAAAACATTTTGATATAGGTATCTAAAAATATCTGGTAATTTTTATAACTTTACAACTTATGTTTTGTTGAACAGAACCTTTGATATGTAGTTTGAATCCTGTTGATGTTGTGGGAGTTTGGATATCTCCGAATGAGAGTGAAATCATTTCATAATTATTAAAATACTAAACTTTATGGAAGTACATCAGGAATCTTTTTATATATGGATAACTAAAATTTCTGTTGAAAATAAATGATTTATGAAGAAGCCATTATTTATATTTTTATTAGTTTGTGTAGGATGTCTTTTCTTGTATCTTTATATTGATGAGAAAACGTTTACTCCTTTAAAAGAAAAAGAGTTCAAAATGATTTTTTTTAATTATAGAGATGAAGCTGTAAAAGTTTGTGGTGTTGATTTTCTTGGGTTGAATTTTAAAGGAGAGCTTTTTGATTTTTATTTATACAAAATGAAAAATAGTTCTATTAATATGGATTATCCCCAGATAAAGAGTGAATGGGAGGGGCGAAAGTTGGATAGTACTGTCTCGGTTTCTAAATGGAGAAACTGTCCTATTGATTCTGTAACTACAAAACTTTATATGTTTTTGTTGACAATGAATGATTTCAATGGACAAGCATGTTCCTCTTCATTTTATAAAGAATTAGATAATCCGCGAAATTATTATAGCTACATCTACATTAATGAGTTGGAAAATTATTTTTTATTATATTGCGTAGATAAAGGACATTTTTATTATATCAGGCATAAAGGGTTTTGAATAAATCGGTAATTGTAAATCTAAGCTTTTATTTGTTTGTATTAATTTCATCTCTTTACGTACTATATAAAAATGAGATATAAAGAACTACTCCAAAGGTATAACGGGCAATGATAAATATGACAAGTTACTAAGAACTTTGAGATTAAGAAAATATTTTTGAATTTGGTGATATGCTTACTTTCGAGTAGGAATATATTTTCTCATAAAGTTACAGTTAAAGTCGTTTGTATAGGAAGTAGAGCATATGGAATATTCATTGCTAACAGTGAATGGGATTACCTGGAGAATATATTACAAAATTTTCAACTTGATTTTGTATGTTTTTTGTAGCTGATGTGATAACTATAAGCTCCCCTTTTATTTAATATTCCGGGGAGTTTATAGTCATTCTGTTGTATAGGGTCAGTTTATCGTACTGACTGCTGATATCATTCCAAATGTTTGATTGTCGTTTAGGCTCCAGATCACTTCTCCTTTTTGGTTTATTTCGAAAAGTTGCGGGCTGTTTGCTGCATTGGCGTCATGGCTGTGCCCTTGCCAGTTGCATATATAAAGGTTACCATCAGAACTTTTACAAAGACCGGCTGTGAAGAAAAGCCGGACTCCTTTGATATCATTCTCATTATAACGCCGGATGATTTGTCCATCATTCGGATTGGCTTCGATTAAGGCATGCCCGTCACCACAAGCAATCCAATAGTTACCATCAGTTGACTCTAATGTAGTGAAGGGTGTACCTTCTACTTTGAAGGAGTTGATTAGTTTGCCGGAAGGAGATATTTCACGTACTTCAGAGGTAGATATGAGAGGAATAAGATAGTTGCCACGCTTGTTTTTATTCAGCTGACGGAACTGAGAGTGGGGGCGGTCAATCCCTGTTTCATATTCTGTACGGGATAGAATTTTACCTTTCGGGCTCACTTCCATAATGACAGCCGGATGTCCTGTCCAAGCTAACAGATAATTACCGTTGGATAACATGCGGGCAGTTTGCATTTCACAACCTTCAGGTGCTGTAATATTCCAGATCTCCTTATGGTCCCGGTTGATTACTTTGGCACCTTTGGCGTAGGAAAATAAAATATTTCCGTCCGGAGTTGCAGCTACAGAGTTACATTCCCAACCTTTTTGTAAAGGATGTTCCCACTCTATTTGTTTTGAATCTTTGTCTATAATGACGATCTTATTCCATCCCGAACCACCTAATAATAATTTCTCAGCTTTGTTTTTTCCGGAGATATTAAGGAAGAGTGGGAGAGTAAAACATAGAAAAAATAATATTCTCTTCATAATGTATGTGTGTTAATTGAAAATTGGGAACCTGATTTGATCGATTCCCAATTCTCAATTAGTTGATTATTTAGATAAATCCTGGAACATTTCAAAACCTTGTTCTGGAGTCAATCCGTCATGCACTACAGCATGTACAGCCTGGATCATAGCCGCAGGCGATTCACTTTGGAATACATTGCGTCCCATATCTACCCCGGCAGCACCATCGTTGATCGCGTTATAACATAACTCAAGTGCTTCTTTCTCGGGGAGTTTCTTACCACCGGCAATAACTACAGGAACCGGACAAGCTGCTGCCACTTTCTCAAATCCCTCGCAATAGTAGGTCTTTACGATGTTGGCACCGTTCTCAGCACAGATACGGGATGCTAAGCCAAAATAACGGGCATCGCGTGCCATTTGTTTACCTACGGCTGTTACCCCCATCACGGGAATATTGTAACGACTTGCTTTGTCTACAGCTTTATACAAATTGGCTACGGTTTTTGCTTCGTGTGCTTCGTCACCAATAGCCAACATAACAGCCATGGCTGATACGTTCATACGGATAACGTCTTCTACATCAATCAGTACATTGTCGTTCAGATCAGTAAGGATGGAAGTACCGGCATCAGAGCGCAGACAGATAGGAGTTTTTGTATTAGCAGGGATAACCGACTGTAAAATGCCTCGTGTACACATCAGGCAGTCTGCATATTCCATTAACGGGACTATATTCAAGTCAATACGTTCGAGTCCTGAAGTAGGCCCCATGATAAAACCGTGGTCGCAAGCCAACATAACGGATTTACCTGTTTGGGGGTTAAAGATACGTGATAAACGGTCTTTCATACCCCATGCTGCATTTTCTGCACCTTTCACGTGAAAGTGTTGTTGTTGAGATGCAATGTCTAAACCAAAATTTGCACCTTCTCTTAAATCATCTAAATCTGCCATTTCTTTATATTTGATATTTATTCGAAATACATTTTTACTTTATAGCTTCTGAGAATGAAGCGAACATACAACTCCAGGAAGCAGCGCCGCTATCCATATAGCCTATAGACCGTTCACCATAGTTGCGTGCACGTCCGAAATTAGCTTTAAGTTCAATTGTGGACTGAGCACCCGCTAAAGCTGCTTCGGCTCCTGCATTTATCAATTCTTTGATATCGTCTGAAGGGCAATTCTGAATAGCTTCGACAGCAGGTATCAGGGCATCCATCATTGTTTTATCACCTTTCTGAGCTTTAGTCTGCTTTTGTACGTTAGTAAGTCCGCCGGCGAACATGGCTTTTACAGCAGCCGCATCCAATTGTGTGCCACTTACATGATCACTCATGCCAAGGAAGAAAGCTCCCAGTAAAGTACTGGTTGAACCGCTTACTTGTAACATAACATCGAATCCCATGTCATTCAGCATCGTTTTGAACTCAGTTCCTTTCTCTGCGGTGGCAACAATGGCGCTCATGGCTGTTACGATTGCTTGTCCGTGGTCACCGTCACCAATAACGGCATCCAGCTTGGAAAACTCATCTTCACGTGCTTTGATATTTGCTAAAGCAGTGGTAAGCATTGTTTTGAAATTATCAATAGTCAGTTGTGTCATTTTCTTTTGCTTTTATTTGCCAATAGTTGTCCAGTAAGGTGCGTTAGCACGTTTGTTCTTCAAATAGTCGATATGATCTTCGTCCAGGATACCCATAATCATTTGGAAACCTGCTTGTTCCTGTACAGTCAGTATCTCCTGTATACGGCTTACAACTACTTGCAGACCACGTGCTTCCAGTTCCTTATAAGCTTTGCGGAATATGATATTCAGTTCCATGTGAGTAGTGGCACCTACACCGTTGATGATAAGCATCATTTTATCTCCGGCTTTGGGTTTGAGCTGCTGGCAAAGCAGGTCTACCATTTCGGCAGCTGTAGCATCGGCTGATACAAGTGGCTTTTGACCACCACCACCTTCGCCGTGTTGGCCCATTCCTATCTCCATGATACCGGCAGGCAGATCCGTGATTGTTGCGCCATTCTGAGGATGGGTACAAGAACGCATAGCTACAGCAAGTGTGGCTACCTTATTGTTATACCGTTCGCCGATTTCGATAAGCTCGTCTAATGACTTGCCTTCTTCTGCTGCTGCTCCTAATATTTTATACAAAGGAACACAACCGGCCAGCCCACGACGATCTTCTGTATTAGCATCAATTCCGGCACTGATGTCATCATGTGTCAATATCTGTTTTACTTTGATACCTGCACGTTCTGCCAACTGGCAAGCCATGTTTGCACTCATTATATCACCGGAGTGATTCAATACGACCAGTAATATACCTGCTTCACGTTTCATCAGCTGCAATGCCTGGAATACACGTTGTGCACCGGGAGCTGCAAAAATATCTCCTACTACAGAACAATCCAGCATACCTTCGCCAACGAAACCACTCAATGCTGGTTCATGGCCGGAGCCACCTAAGGTGACAATAGCTACTTTACTTTCGTCCTTTGCATGGGTACGTACTACAATATTTTCACCTCCCAGTTTTACTTGATCGGCATAAGCCATTACATAGCCTTCCAACAATTCGGGAGTAATTTGTTCGGGGTTGTTGATAAATTTAGTTTTGATGTCTGACATGATGTTTTCCTCCTTATTTTGAGATTAGTTTTTATTTAATTTCCATTAGTTCGATAGAAATACCCTCTTCTTCTATGAAAGCAATAGTGAGGTGTTCATCGCATACGGCAGGGCCAAAAATAACCTTCTTACCTTTTAGCTCTTCTTCCAGAGAGGGTACTGTATAGGCAATGTGACCTTGCTTTTGTACCAATTCGGGCATACAACTGCCTTCTTCGAATTTAAGAAACTCGATTCTGTTAGGACTTTTGCTATAGTCTGTCAGCCATACGCTGAGCCCTTCATTAAAGAAGGCGCCTTCTTTGTGTTCGGTAGTGACGATACCTACGTGGTTGAATGTTCTCATAATTTATTCGTTTTAAGTGTTTATAATAACTATTGGTTTATGACTTGTTCGGATTTAACTCAGGATTCTTTTTCCAACTCCTGTAAGAGAAAAATGCTAATACAATAATAACAATTGAGGCAAAGTATAGGTAGATCAATATATTGTTTACATTGTCGTTCTGTCCATATGAGTGCATTCCGCTAAGGAAATAGTTGACTCCAAAGAAGGTCATTAATACGGATGAAAATGCGATGACTGAAGCGACATTGAATAACCAAAGGGTATTACAACGTTTTATCAGATGCAGGTGGGTGACAATGGCATAAACAACCATAGTAATCAGTGCCCAGGTTTCTTTAGGATCCCATCCCCAGTAGCGTCCCCAGGACTCATTTGCCCAGACGGCACCCAGGAAAGTACCGATCGTCATCAAAGCCAGCGCTACCAGCAATGACATTTCATTGATGATACTTAACTCTTTGATACGAATAATCAGCTGACTCGTTCGTTTCTTGCCGGCGAAGATCATCAAAACCATATTGGTTAATCCCATCAGGCAACTGACGCCGAAGAAACCATAGGCAGCTACAATAATGGCAACATGGAACATTAGCCAGGGAGATTTAAGTACCGGAACTAAGGGACTTATTTCCGGATCCATCCAGTTCAGACCGGATACAAAAAGAATGATACCACCAAACAAGGTAGCCAGTGCTAAAGTAATTGTATTGCGGCGTACAAACAGCAGACCGGCAAGAACCGTAGCCCAGGCCACATATACCATTGTTTCGTATGAATTGCTCCAAGGGGCATATCCACCAATATACCATCGCATTCCCATACCGTACATGTGATAATGGAATACGATAAGTACCAGAATCCCCAATATCCAGACTATAGACTTTATCCAGCGTTTCTGCTGAAACTGTACGATGAATGTAAAGATGAGCAGCAGACCACCCAGAATAAGATAACCGATTTTACAATAGCGAAATACATCCATCTTATTATATTTCAGTTCAGACTGTATCTTTTTAGGGCTGATGTCGAGTGTTTTGTTTTTGGCTTGCTGGTAAGTACTGATCATGCCGGCAACTTCGTTGGCCTTTGTCCAGTCGTTACTTCTCAGACCTTCCTGTACCTCTTCCAGGTACCAGTCCATAATACGGGCTACGAACATGGAGTCCTTTCCTGTAAAAGCCGAAAGGTCATCTCCGGGAGCATACCACTTATGGTTGGGATCATCTTCTTTTGGAAAGAGATTCAGCATCTGACGGTTGATAAGCTGGTGGAAGATGTTGATCTGTTCATCCAGTTTCATCAAATCTTTGTCGAATCGGGTACGTTGGTTAGGCATTTTGTTATATGCTTCTTCCAGCTTCTCCTGTAACTTGTAGTAGCCGTTATTGTCAAACACTTCCGCGTATGCACATTGTTTGGCAGGCAGATTATAATAACTTGCTAACTCTGGATTGGATACGGCAATAAACGGTATGCGCATCCATACATCCGGCATCACCAGTAAACTGATAAGGAATTGGTCTGAGTTTAAACCTTCGATTTTATCCGATTTATGTAGCTTTCGGAGTATTTGGGAAGAAAAAGTGTTGATTGGCATGGTACGCCCACTATTTGACTGGATTGGTAAAGAACCAAAAACTTCGGCATGTGCAGGAGAAATTTTATGTTTCTGTACGATATCCATCATTGGGGAGTTATTCTCGTTTGCTCTGCTTTCAGAAGGAAAGGCTATAAAGAAGAGCATGCAGGCTATTATCTTAGTTGCGGTATGTAATTCTTTTAACCGACGGCTCAATGACATGAATCGGGTATTCTTGCCAATAAAGCATAGAACCAGTCCGATGACAAGCAAAAGATACCCTGTGTAAGTGATGTTGCGTCCTGCAACATCACGGTTGACAGAGAGAATCGTACCTTGTTCGTCCGGATCATAAGATGCCTGAAAGAACCGGTAGCCCTTTACATCTAACACATTGTTCATAAATATTCGTTCGGGACGTGTTTCACCGTCCACATGTACTACAACTTCACTTTCATAGGAAGAGGGACTGGAAGAACCCGGATAGCGGGTCAACGTAAATTTCTTTAGTTCCACAGAGAAGGGTAAGGTGTGGATACTTGTGTTATTATCGGCAGAGCGAACGGTGATTTGATTGCTCGTTTCTCCTTCGCGAAGATGAAGGATGCCTTCTTCACTGAAAAGGAAAGAGGTAAAAGCACCCAGGAAAATGATGATAAAAGCAAAATGAGTGACTAACATACCCCATTTCCGGTTTTTAAGATATTGGCGCTTGATAACAATTGCTACAAAATTGATAACCATCAATAATTGAAGCAAAAAGAACAGAGGCGAATAGTAGATGATCGTTTTGGCTGTTGCAGTGCCATGGTATTTTTCAATGAAAGTAGCGGCAGCGAGTGCAACAGCGTAGATCAGCAACAACACAATGGTTGTTACATAAGAAGAGAGGGGCTTGTGGAAATTTACTTTCATAGGAAAATCACTTTTAGAGTTGACAATTGATAACAGTTGGCAGCTGATAGTTGACAATTGACAATGAAGAGTTGACGGTAGACAGTGGGCAGTTGCCCTGCTCACTGTCAATTGTCAATTGTCCACTGTCAACTGTTTAATTAGTCTTCAATAATTACGCGGAACCCTACATTGAATACTCGCTGATGCGGGTAGTAGGCTTTACGGGCATAAGAAGTTGAGACTTTAGGACGTTCAATATAAGAACCACCACGTACAACTTTGAACTCCGAAGGATTCTTTACCTTTTCGGTGTAAGGATAAGGTATGTAATCCGAACGGGTCCACTCGGCTATATTTCCGTGCATGCTATATAATCCAAATGGATTGGCCTGGTAATTTTTAGAATTAACCTGGTTCATTGCTCCATCGTTTACACTTTCCTCTTTAGGCAGATAAGAGTAATATTTGTACCAGTATGAATTCTTAGACATTGGTTGTGGATTAACGCCACTTACAGCCATTTTATTGCAACTTTCGTCTGCAAAGTTCTCCAATTTACCAAAATCCGTATTGCTGTTACCATACCAGAAATCAGAATCACTTCCTGCACGACAAGCCCATTCCCATTGTGCCTCCGTGGGGAGGGTGATGTTGAGACCGGTCTTTTCGCTCAGTTGTTTACAATACGCCATAGCATCTTCGTAACTAACACGAATAACGGGTTGCTCCGGCTGATTGGCAGGGTAACCGAAATGTACATGGTCTTTCCATAACTGGTCTACATAACGACTGTCGTGGTCGGGGAAAATGACATTGTATTGTTCATTAGTGATTTCTACTTCACCCATCCAGAATGATTTTGCAATTTTTACTTTAGATACCGGACGATTGTCGGCAGATCCGTTCCAGCTACCCATAGCAAACTCTCCGGCAGGAATACGAACGAAGGTAAGTTTGACTCCGGGAGCCAATACAACCTCTTTGCGTGTTTCCTTTTCGTTTGCCAGCATCGCTTTGATTGCGTTGGCATCGAAAGGCCAGTTTTTCACTTTTACATTTTTTTCTTTTACAGGAGCGGCAGCTTCCGGAAGAACCGGAGTAACTTCTCCTTTACCTTTCAGATAGGTTGCATAGTCAGCGATCTCTTTTTTCCAGTCTACTCCCATGCCATTACCATATTTATTGGTAAGTTCCGTACGGCGTTCGATCTGGTCAAAACCCTGATATGGGAAGTCTTTGATCTTATTAGCATTGAAGTAGCCCTTATCCGGGGCATTGTAATCAATCCATGTATACAATGTTCTCCATTCTTTGTCAGTCAGCTTCACATTTGCATGTCCCTTTTTAAGGATACGGATTAACTCACTGGTATTGGCATGATATTCGTAGGGTTGCAGAACAGCCATATCAGCTTCCGGACCTTGACGATGAACATATGGATGCAGATTCAGATAAGAAGGACCATATCCACGTTCGTCTTTTGCACCGGCACGGAGGTCGAATGCTTTTTCGCCGTTATGACAGGCAATACAAGCACGGTCGAGAATTGGCTGTACTTCAAGATCGAATGTAAATGAACGGACACCACCTTCCGGTGCTTTTATAGAGTGTGGTGCACGTTGGGATGCAATTACACGCTTAGGTACAGGAATCTGATTCTGATCTTCGTGACATCCTATACAGGAAACAACTTCACCCGGTTGTCCGGTCAACCAACTACGCATCAGCTGTATAGCAGCTCCGTCTTTATCAATCGGCTGGATGGAGATTGGAGTATTGGCTGGTATTTTGAAGATAACAGAACCGTCTTCTTCCACAGGAACTGTTCCGAGTTGACGTTTAATGTCCCATCCGCTCTGGATACCATGCCAGTTATGATCTGAAACAGTTTTCAGATATGCATACTCATACGCATGCAGGCGAAGCTCTTTTACAGTACCACGAGGTACATTACGCAATCCTTCACCTTCATATATATCCTGGATAAATACAGTTGCTTCTTTTTCATTCAGTTTTACTCTGTCAGGTATGGCCGGAGGAGTAGTTGTCTTACGCACAACAATCGGACTAATGTATCCTTCACCTTCCTGTTTCATCAGACAAGTTACGTTATCAAATATGTCCACCAGATAAATACCCCATAAATCTTGTGGGTTCAGCTTAGCAGCTACCAGATAATATTTGTCATCCAAAGGAGTCGGTTTGATAAATTGTGGCCATACGCCGTTTACTAATTCATCTTTTACCAATTCTACTATCGGACGGTTCCGATATGGAATTTCCTGAAGCATACCGGCAGCACCTTTGCGGGCTTTAGTTGGATCAAACAATATTAAACGGCCGGAACGGGCAACACCGTGATGACCGGAAATAATACCTACAAAAGCAGATGCATGATTAGGCAGAGGTTGAATGTCAAATGTACTGTTTGGGAAAGCACAACCACTTCCGAACAGGGCCTTTTGTTCTGTTCCGTCCGGGTTCATATGCATTACAAAGCGGGAATAGTAGTGCATCAGGTCGGTATATTCCCAACGGGTATACATGACACGACCATTATGCATAATAACCGGATTCCAATTGGCATCCTGGTCAAATGTAAGGCGACGCATGTTTTTGGTTTTGGGATCATAAAGCACCATATTACCCACTGGGTCGGAACCGCTGACACAAGGTACACCTTGGTAACCAATATTAGAAGTTGCTATCATACGCCCGTCGGGTAGATATGTACCGTCGTAGAATTCCAGATCCGGTTCTTCATTTTCTATTAGCATTCTGTGACCGGTACCGTCCAATTTAACCTCATATATATTCCAACGATTGTCGGGCATGGTTGCAGTAAACATAACCCGGTCGCCATCCCAATGCATTTTAAGGTCTGCGATAGAAGATGAGTTTTGTGGTTTGTATATTTGACGCATCTGAATGTTGTCACCACGCAGATTGGACAATTCTACAATTTCGGCATTAAATCCACTACGACGTGCGGATTCCTGATTACTCCAGTTGTTAGATTGTGTTCCTAAGTCCGGAGCCATAGCTGTATGTGCTTTTGAACCCAGTTTGAAACGAGTAGCAACAATTTTGTCGCCATTGAGTAAAGGGTTACCAAGCAGAATGGCTTGCTTGTTTTTCAATGCTTTACGGGCATTAGCCAATGCTTGCGCATCACCTTTGTAAATGCCGTCGAAACCTTTTTGGGAAAGGCTTAGCAGTTCATCGAGCAGAGGCTGGTATTTGGCTACATCATACCCTTGTTGTTGTTTCATATCAGCAAATGCCAGTTTGATTGCATTTATATTCAGCCACTCCAATTCATTTTGTACCTCGTATACATTTTGCATCTTTTCAAATACTTCGAGGTATTTGTACATTTGTGTGTTTACGTCTTTTTCGGTTGCTATCTGTTGTATGATGTTCTTGAAGTAAGAAGCATCTTTTAGTTTACCAGCCAAAGCGTCTACGACTTGTTTTTCAACAGAAGCATCGGGGGTAATCAACCAGGTATCCAATCCATCCATTTGGCTGCTTAGCATTCCAATTTGATTCGGATATTTTTCTGCCAGTTGATTGGCGATGTCTTTAGGTAATACATTCAATGCCTGAAAATATACACTACCCGTTCTTGAGGCATCGTCAATACCAACTTCTGCTTCAAAACGTACGTATTTACCTTTCACAGGATAGACCAATGTGCCGTTAGCATGGCAGAATACACCGTGCTCATAAGCTTTTCCGGCAATCCGGATAGGTTTGCCATTTGCGTTGATGTTCATTCTTGGTTTATCCCAGCCGGCTACGCCATATTCAAACGGAGTCTGGTCCAACCATACAGAAGAACCGTCGGCTGCAATCAGGCGGGCATTCCCCCATACTGCATGATCATAGCTGCTACCGTCAGGACCACCGGAGGTAACCAGTATCAGCTTATCGCAATTCTTCAAGTCCACAACAAAAGGCTCTGCCTTGTCATTGACTTTAATCCATTTGGATATGACTGGCATTCCTGCTTTTTGTAGTTGCGTACGCAATTCGGATTTGGCTTTTACTGAAGCATCGATCCATGTCTCTGCTTTCTTAGGCTTCGGCCCGGCAAATGCCGAGGCGGAAGCTGATAAGAAACAGAGTGTTATTAACAATATTTTGTTCATAAGGTTGATTCTAAGGTATTATGTTTTTCTACTATTATAATGCAGCCTTAGGATTTGAAAAACGAAGACCGGCATTGTCATGGTAAGTAGCCCATTCTGAGACAATAGCACCTTCGGGACCAGCCATCAGGAAGTGGAAGGTTGTTAAAGCTTTCAACGGAAGTACTTCGCCTACCTTTTGTACAACGAAATTCTTACTCTTGATAGGACCATGAGTAGCTGGGATTGCAGGGGCATTCGGAGTTTCATCTCCTACTTCAGAGAAGTTATAGGCCCATCCTTTTTCAACCATCCAGGATTCGTGTTTAGCAGGATATGTAGTCGCTACATGAGCATGCTCCGGAATCATTTGTCCGGGCAACAGATAGATAGCATGTGCGAAGTATCTTTGTTCTGCGTTGTTAACCCAGAAAATACCACCCATACCTACATTTTCAAAATCTCCTAATCCGAAGTCCGTAACCCACATGTCTTTAGCCATTAATTCGGTGAAAGGAACATCATAGAATGCGAACATGTCTTTCATTGCTTCCATAGCAACTTCTTGCTGGAATTTGCCGTCTTTGTAAAAATCGGCATTTGTGTACTTCTTAGAATAAGTCATTTCTTTTTTATTTTTACAGTTGTTTTGATTACATTCATTTTTACATTGTTCGGAACATTGTCCGTTGTTGCCACAAGCTGATTCTGATGTAGAGGTTTTGCCTGTACATGCTACCATAGAGAGTAAAACAACTCCTAAGGCTACTGAATTTCTAAGTTTTTTCTTCATTTTCATTTATTTATTTGGTTAGTAATTTCTCCTATTTTATTTATTGTGATGAGGGAGTGGCTTATTTTATGGCAATGCCTTCAATCTCAATTAGTAATTCATCTCTGCATACATCTGCACACATATAAGAAATAGGTATGTTCAGTTGATAGCCATTCAGTAGCTTATATGCTTCTTGGTAATGTGACTTGTCTTTCAGGTATACACGTAATAATTTTAAATGTGCGTCTCCTGTTAGTTGGGCTATGTTTTCCATAGTGATGTGAAGTTGTCTTTCGAGACCTACTCCGGTCAGGCTTTCTTCTCCCCGGATTGCAGCTGTGCCGGATATATAAATGAGTTGTCTGTCATCAAACGTCATACTTTTGGCACGTTCAAACTTTGGTGTTGATTTTTGCTGGTGAGCCATTTCCAGTACTTGCGGGGAATAGGCATGAGCTGCTACCTGTAACTTATTATCAATAGGAGTGGCAAAACATTCCGGACGGGTAAATACAGCAGCATCAATATCTACCAGGATACCTCCTAAATTACTCCCTATACCTGTAGCAGCCGGATAACCCATACTCCAGGTAGTCTGATTGTAGAAGTTGCTACGCACATTATTGAACATCTGGTAATGTTGGTCGGCACCATCAAATCCTGTAATTTGTTCAATGTAGTTCCACTGGCGGATAATGTTTTCAATGGGAAAATTCTCCTTATGTAAAACTTCACTTGCTAACCGGAAAACTTCAACAGATTGTTGTTGGGTATTGAAATTCAACACATCGCTATGGAAACCTCCTGCAAAAAGAAAACGACCATCGGCATTTTCCAATGTAATATAAGGGAAACCTTCATTGGGATGATACATAATTTGATCATTCTCATCTGCCTGATAGCTATGTACTTCCATTGTAAGTCCGCCATCCAAAGCAGGTTGGGATACATAACTTAATACAGGTAACTTCTGGGGATAACGTTGTTGTATTTTGTCACTTAAAATGTTACGACGAGTTACATATTCATTATTATTTGCCGGTGTCCCGAAAAATATTAGTCTGAATATCTGTTCGCTCTGAGGCAGCTGTGCCAGCAAGGTATCTGCCATTGTTCCGAAATCAGCAATTTCGGTGGTGTATATGCTATATTTTATTTTATCACAATAATTCATGTTTTCCAACGGTGTCTTATTTTGTTATAAGGAATTTACGTATTCTGTTAGCGCTTTAATTTCTTTTTGAGAAACCTTTTTCTCAATACCGTGTTTGTGTACCTTAAATACATCTTCCATCGTGGCTGCACGTCCGTCAAAAAGATAGGGGGCTGTGCGCCAGACTTCACGTAGGGTAGGGGTGTCCCAACCTTTTTCGAACTCAATATCCTCACCGATACGATGCATTTTCAGGTCTGTATAATACGGGCCACTGTGGCACTCTGTACATTTTAGTTTTTCAAATACCTTTCTTCCTTCTTTGGCCAGGTCGGATAGCTCACCATTAACCAGATAGGGACTTGGAACTGGTTGGAGAGATTTCAGATAAGCATCCACACATACGGCATCTTCTTCGGTAATATCAAAGAACTGTATGAATTTAAAACCGGCACGTACTGCCCATTCCGCTGTTTCGCGAATACCTGATATCATGCTTGGAGGAGTGGGATGGCTGAATAAAAGACTTTTGCAGTTTTTAGAGTTACCTACTCCGTCATTCATCAAATCCCAGTTCATCCCATCTGTACGGGCATCTCCCGGATGGCAACCGTTACAACTTTGCCAGTTTTGAAAGCAATGAGAAGCGTCATTAAAATAGCGTTCTCCTTTGTTTTCTGCACTTTCTTCCCGATCCGGATTCAGATTGACCGAGGTTATTTCAGTCGTTTGGGTATCTACAATGTTCAGGATGTCAGCAAAGTAAGTAGGGATATAAAGTTTTCCGTTCTCCATTATCATTTTACGCGGACCATTTCCTTTCAATGGGATACGTTTGCGCAGGCCGTACAGAAATCTCAGGTCATAATCCAACATAGCTTTATCAGGATAACTTAGGAATTTTTTCAACATAGCTTTATGGTCAATAACGCTGATTTCATGTGTCCCGGAGTGAGTGATGAAGAGTGACTCGTCATTGCAGGCAATGCTCCAGATACCTGCTGCTCCACGTTCTGGTTCGTCGACTACAATTGCGCCGAGGAATTCTTGTTTTTCCACATCTATAATACTGAAAGCACTGGTATTCATCCATCCTTGTTGCAATTGTGATGTGGGAACGGTAAAACGTCCTAAATTGTGGGATACATATATATATTTACCGTCCGGTGTGATACAAATACCGCGTAAAGCATTGCTACCATTGGCTAGTTTGATGTCTTTTACTTTGGTAAAATCATCCATTCTGATGACGGAAACACAAGCTGCTACGTAATCAAGATCTGCCCGTTGGGATGGCAGATAATTGGTAACGAACAGATATTTGCCATCCTTGCTGAACTGTGCTGATTTAGGCTCACGCAAGACATTAACCGAACGTACAACCGTACGGCTTATCGGATCAATTTCTGAAACAGTGTTCTGGAATTGATTACATACATATATGTGTTTTTTATCTGGGCCGAAAATAGGAGCACATGCACCGGAACCTGTCAGAATAGTAGCCTCTTTTTGTCCTGATTCCAATGATAGGATTTGTAAATGTCCGGTGGCCGCACTGGTGGTGACATATGCTTTATTGGCATCCAGGAGGATACCGGTTGGCGTTTCTTCAACGGGAATAGAACGAAGTAAAGTTTTACCATCCGGTGAAAAGAAACTGATTCGATTTGTTCCCTTTTCTACAATAAGAATTTCACCTTTGGAATTCAAGGTAATGTCTGTAGGGAAAAACGGAGGAGTTCCTCCCAGAACGAAGGAGGCACAGCCGCAAAAGAATACGGTGGCTAATGTTTTTTTTAATATTTGTTTGGGGGTGTTCATAGTATGTATGTTTTATATTTTTAAGACTGATTATATCCTAATTCTTTGGAGATAGTTTGTGCGGCATCTTTTATACATTCAACGGAATTGCGCACTACATCCTTAGATAAACGATCTTTAGGACCGGATATCCAGATGGCTCCGCATGGATAACTTGTGTAATTAAAAATAGGGGCACCTATACAGAGTACTCCACTTAATTCTTCTTCATTGTCCATGGCATAACCTAACTTTCGCACTTTCTCCAATTCATCCATGTATGCCTCGGGAGTAGTAATAGTGCGTGCATTATAACGTGTGAATTCCATTTGTGACAAGTAATAGTCACGGACATTGCAGGGGAGGTAAGCCATGATAGCTTTTCCCGGTGCAGAACAATGGAGTTCAAAAGGTTTACCGGGTGATAACACAAAACGGAAAGTATGATGTCCTTGGGCTTGTTCTATGAAAATACCTTTTTGATCTCCTAATACTCCGAAGCAGGCAGTTTCTTTTACCAGATCCCGCAAGTTGCGTAAATGTGGCAGGACTACCTCTAACAGATTATGTTCATTTAATGATTTGAATCCGAGCGATAATAATTTGCGGGATAATTTATAATGCTTTGTATCTTCATTATATATAAGGTATCCTAACCGAACTAAAGTATTTAAAATACGGTAGGCAGTTGTTTGCGAAATATCAAGTTCTGATTTGATCGCTTGTAGTGTTCTTCCTAAGGAATAAAGTGATAGGTACTCAAGAACCGCAATCCCTTTTTCAAGGTTTGGAACTTTGTAGTTTTCTTCAGCTTTTTCCATATATTCTTCTACTTTTTCCATATTTGGAACGATGTTTCAAATTTGTTGTCCAAATATAAGGAAACATTCGGATAAGCTTGATAATAAGGGGCTGAAAAAAAGTTAAATATGTTATGGAGTATATTCTGTGGAAATTTATCGAAAGCTTTTTCTTTGAGTTCAGGTATAAAAAAGAAGCAAGGAGGAATTTTTCCTACTTGCTTCTACAGTTAACACAACTAAAAATCTGCACTAAATATTATATGGAAATCGACAATTATAGTGTCGGCTTAGGTTATCTGAAATCTTTTAATTCTTCTTGCAGTTTCTGACGAGTGAAGAAAATACGGCTCTTTACAGTACCGAGCGGGAGGTGTAACTTCTCTGCTATTTCACGGTATTTGAAACCGGAAACATGCATAGAGAACGGAACCTTGTATTCTTTAGGTAATGAATTGACAATACGGTGCATTTCTTTTAAGTCATAAGAGCTTTCTGTACTCTCAAAACCAGATTCCTGCGGGAGACTTAAATGATAAAGGTTGTCTGTCTGATCAACAAATGTCTGGTCACGAACTACTTTACGGTAGTTGTTGATAAAGATATTGCGCATGATGGTATACATCC